>Ga0209512_1000059_pt1 | contig 279681 bp, 279 predicted proteins | sample frozenSSSSmetaG_FD_184142 | JGI IMG/M metagenome (GOLD analysis project Ga0209512, IMG submission 184142) | Glacier valley bacterial and archeal communities from Borup Fiord, Nunavut, Canada, to study Microbial Dark Matter (Phase II) -... | ecosystem: Environmental > Aquatic > Freshwater > Ice... | reverse complement strand
TTTAAGTTCCCCCCCCCCCCCCCCCATGATTTTGAGTAGAGCCAGCATTATTGGCTTCGATGATAAATTTTAAACAATTCAAGGCACTGTTTTCAATTTGCTGACCCAAAACAAACCGTTGCTTTTTTGGAAAGGTATTAACTTTTTCAAACAGCCATAAGACTATTTCGAGCATTTTTGTATAAATGATAAAATCTTTTTTCATGATATTTTTCCTCACGTTTTAAAAAAACAGGCCTTCGGCCCATTTTTTTTGGACAAAAGATGAAAGAGAAATTAATATTATTGATATATGGTGGAATTGAGAGAAAAAAGATAAAAAGTCATAAGAAATAAGAGTTCAAGAGCTAAGAACTAAGGTCTATATCACCGGGAAACTCGGAAACCGACAGCCGCGCCCGCGTAGCCCGGAGCGCCGTTCAAAGCCAAGCCCAGAACCCCAGCGCCGCTGCTAGCGCTCCAAGTGCCACCACGAAGAAAGGCGCGCGTCCCAGCTTCGCCATAGTTACTGTAAAGTTGGCCTATACCTTGGGTAGAGCTCCAACCAGTAATGCCAGCAATACCAGTTGAGGCAGGTTGTGAGTTGTATGGGAGGCCATTCATAAGTAACGAGCCGTTATTCCATTGTTTCCAAGCATAGGCCACTTCACCAGACAGACCAGGTTGAGCATTACCAACTATCGTGGCATTAGTCCATTCATAGACATTACCAGACATATCCCAGATAACCTCACCATTAGATAGAGTTAGAGTGCGACGTTGGTTACTGCCGGTTGTATTGCCAGTGCCAAAGTAGCCATCAGTATCGTCAGCAGATGCAGTCAAGGCGTTGGCAGGAGCATTGTCGTTGTGACCGCTATAGATAAAGCCAATACCAACCGTATGGACACCAGCGCCGTTATCCCAGTTGCTAGCAACACCCAAGACATTTTGAGCTATGGTCATATACTCAGGTTCAGTGAGTAAGTGGCAACCAGTACAACCTGCTACATTGGGGCTGTTAGCTATGGCTGTGGTTTGGGAGATGCTAACCCATGGAGTACCAGTTGCTTGACTAATTGGCGTGGTTGTAGTGCCAACTTGTTTAGCATTGTACTTCATAACACAAAAGTCATCTGTACTATAGGTTACACTACCAGGAACAATGATGAAGTTAAGTGGGCAGTTTAGGCCATTGGCATTAGTACTGTAGTTAGTGGCATTAGTAGCGTCAGAAACAGTTAGGCGAAAATCCTGAGGGCTAGTACCAGTAGCTGGGACATAAGCTAGTTTGTTATCTGAGCTTATTTTAAGACATTTTGTGGTATCTGGTACTGGTAATATAGGACAGTTGTTACCATCGAGAGGGAGGGTCGGGAAAGAACCGTTAATGGCTTGATAGACTTTAAGTTGGGTAGTATTAGTAGATAAATCGGCCTGAACTGAGGCTAATTTAGCACGACTAGTTATACCAGTGTAGGAAACAATGGTAATGGCTGCCAAAATACCGATAACAACGATGACAACGAGGAGTTCAACGATGGTAAAACCACGGGAATTTGTAAAGCTTCTAGAGGTGAGGAAGTTTTTTGAATTATTAAACGATAGATTATTCTTTTTAGCGAGGCTTAGCTTAATCATCAAAGGTTGCTCCGTATTTTATTATTATATATATGAAGTTAGTATAAGCAGAATGATAGTAAAAAACAAGGTTACGGAGCGATCCATACACAAATTGGGTTGGCGAAGTTGGCAATGCAATCGATAACATATAGCACATTAACTCAACCAAAAATATCTTGACTAGGTATTAATCCTTAAACGTTCTCAGCAAAACATGAATAATCTCAAATTTGTTTTGCCAAGACTTAACCCCCCATTATCTTCCTCGTTGTACGGCTTGTACTAACCACATCAAGGTCGTTCACCCTGTGGCAAGATTTTCTGAATTGCACCTTTGACCGCATTAGTTGGGTCGAAGTGATAGAAAAGAATCTCGAGTAATCGGGATAGTCCCGAGCATGACTAAAAACTGCTCGAAAACATAACCTTATCAAAAGACCAAATTAATTATATATTCGTTATTGCAAGTTTTAACATTGTAAAGACATCTCGGCACGTAGTATAGCTGCCTTTTTAGTGACTTTATTTTGATCTTTGATGGATTCTTTAACAGCCTTTTTAATAGCCCGTTCATTATCTATAACGTCGCGTATGTTCTTTTTAGCTGGTTTCTTGAATTGTAATAACTTCATAGGATAATCCTTTTTAAACTATTCTTAGTATAGCTCACCTCTAATAAATCGTCAATAATACTACTATCTTTGGTCAGTTGAAATGTGTTATTTTCTAGGTCTTTTTGTATAAGCATAATCGACACCTTATCACCAAATTTATCTCGTACTTCTCGTAAGTTATTTGGAACGTTTATGCACGACTCAATAAAACCATTATTGTCAACACCGCGTTTTGTAACTAATTGGCGGTCTTTTGTGTGCTGCCATGCAACAGTTGGATCTTTATAGACGTAGAATATGGTGACATGGTGTCTTTTTAGGGCATTTCTTATATTATCTACTGCTCTTCCACTACCAAAAGTTCCGTCCAAGACAAAATCTAATCGATTGTGACGACAGTATATTACAGTCTCATCAACGATAATATTTGCAGCCCCACGAAACTCGTAATATCTATCTGGTGAGTAATCTTCAAATAACTTAACTACCTCATCCATATCGATGCGGACAATATTGTCGATTCCTTCGAGTAGTTTATCGAGAAATTCAGTCTTACCAGCTCCAGGAATACCGGCTGCAAAGACTGCGATTGGTTGAGCTTTGTTGCTTGACTGCTTAGCTTCGCCAACTATCTTTGCAACAAGACTTTTCTTGTTTTGTTTAGCCCATTTAATATAATTCATTACTTATAATTATATAACAAATTTATGCGTTATTACTTCGGTTTTAACCACTAATATAGTTTTTTGGTTGAAACAATTTCGTTGCAATATATATTTCTTCCTTCCACTGTCTTCCTCATCATACGGCTTGTACTAACCGCATCAAGGTAGTACAAGTCTCCACCTTGACGCAATTAGTCTTAAGCCGTCCTCTATCGACAGAGCGGTCGGTCGATGCGCTTTAAAGTTAATTATAAAGGAGCGAATTATGAAAGTATCACAAACAGAGATTGAGAAACATCGTGAGTTTTGGGCAGATGTAGCCAAAAAGAATAATTGGCATACTGAGCCGTTTTACATACAGGTTTGGATTGATGAAAATGGCGATATTAGCGATAGCGTGTCTTATATCAGTCTAACCGAAGATATTGTTATTAAAGAGTAAAACCTATACGTCCTGAGCAAGACTTAAAACTGCTCAACCAGATTAATAAGTTAGTCGTATAAGTGTAAATCATATCTATTTTGATATTCGAAGATAGCGTCTTGAAGTGATGGCGCATTATGACAGACAGGTGCGATAGTTCGATCAATATTATATTTATCTACATAGTTACATAAAGGAATACCAAACTCATCGAATTGATTAGTTGGAGAAATAAAGCTCCATTCGCCATTATTCTCAACGGCAAACATCCTTGCACCTGGTTGATCACAACCATACGTAAATAATACTTGTTTTTTGTCTTTACTCTCGAGCATAGCGTTATAATAGCTAGACTTGCAGCCTAGTGATATATCCTTTTTGCCTCTTTTATTTACGAAAGAATTTAACCTGTTAAAATCCTCGTCGGTACGTTTTACCACTTTGCCACTCGATAGATCAAACTGTATTGACCTAAGGTTAACAAAGACCCCGCTTGCTTCAGTGCTAGTATTGTTATCGTTTTTCGGATAATTAATTAATAGAACTGCAATGGCCGACAACAATAATATTACTAGTATGGCTAAAATGACTTCAAGTTTATTTAGGTGAATTTTAAATTTGTTTTTACTTTTCTTCATGCTGTTTACGTTTATATCCTTTAGTAGAGTTATGCTACAAAATTACCAAATTCCAAATAATCTTAAATCATCAGCCCGAGACGCAACGCACATAGAAGTCGTTCGTCTTGTCGTCAGCATACGCGGAACCACCAATGCCACCACCGCCGAAGTACACGCCGTACGTGCCGATATCCGAACTTTCTGTGGACGACCAGTAGGTATACGCCTGAAAATTATTACCGTATGTGGCAAGACCTGCGTAAATAGCCAATAACTCTTGCATATTTGCTAATCTACCGCCAATTGCTTTACAAGCATTTTGAGCAGGATAAGCCGAGAAATCTACAAGAGGATTGGTTTGAGGGCTAACCAGAGACATATTGGAAGGATAGTTAGGATCAAGCCCGGTTAATACCTGAGGTGAAGTGTCGGCTGTGTTAGCTGTCTTATACTTGTACCACGAGCCAAGGTCAGTTTTATAGACATGTTTACCAGCCAAAACAGTAGAGGCAATACCAGAGTACCAGTTAGCCCATTGATCATAGACTGCTACGGCAGTACCGTCAGTAACGTTATAGATCATACCATTGGTATTGGTTTCTACCAGGTTAAAGGCTGTACCGTTAGATGTATAGGTATAGGTATTATTAGGACTTGTCTTAAGACAGAGCGTAGCGTCAGCTATTGGAAGACTTGGACAATTTGTTGATGGGTTAAGAGCAGTTGGATAAGAACTATTAGTAGCTTGATAAATTTTTAGCTGATTAGAGGAATTAGTCAAATCAGATTGCATAACGGCAATATTGGCACGTCTGGATATGCCAGTATAAGAGACTATTGTAATGGCAGCTAAAATTCCAATAACTACAATTACAACCAGGAGTTCAACGATGGTGAAGCCAGTAGAAACTTTAGAATACGATGGCCTGTTCTTATTAGCGAGGCTTAGATTAATCATTAAACGTTGCTCCATTGTTTATTTTTATATCATTATATATGTATAAAATTAGTATAAGCAGTATGACAGCAATACACAAGGTTACTATTCGGCGCTTATGTGAAGAGTTCTTCCTCCCACTGTCTTTCTCACTGTACAAAGCGATCTAGAACCGTCAAGGTAGTACAAGTCTCCACCTTGACGAACCTAGCTCACTTTGTGCCCTTTTACCGAAGTGGTCGGAATTAGAACCACTCGAAACGAAAGGAGTTTATCATGAATGATAAATCAACAGAAATAGCAAAGATTAATGATGCGTATCGTAAGGCCCGTCAGGGTTTTATGGTAACCAGAGGCGTATCGGCGTTGCCGAATATCGTCAAGGTGATAGATATGGTTCGAGATTTTAATGAGTTTAGTGAGGACAACGATCCTTACGGTGAGCATGATTTCGGATCATTCGAAGTCTTTGGCGAGAAGTTGTTCTGGAAGATAGATTACTACGATTCAGCTTTAAAATCGTGGGCCGATCCGCTCAGCAGTGAATGCCATCGAGTTTTGACGGTGATGTTGGCTGACGAGTATTAGATTCTAACGTCCTGAGCATGACGATAAAAGGCTCAAGCATTACATAGCAATGATATCGATGTATAGTCTCAGATAAGTGGGATAACAATAACTTAATCATAAGGAGATATAGCTATGAATAAGGCTACACTGCAGGAACAATTTCATTACGTAATCAACTACTGTTACGGAAGGGAGTTGTGGCGTACTGATGAAGGTGGAGAGTACGAAGAGTCTATGAAAGAGTTCATAGAAGATTTAGTTCAAATTGCTAAGTATCACAAAAAAGGTAAAAGTATAACTATGCATTATTTTGAAGTTCAGAATAATTATATAGGTACCCATTTTTTTATGGGTAAAAAAATTGAAAAACTTCGAACACAGGAAGGCTGGACGCTTGCACAACTTGCCGAAAAGACTGAAATTAACGCTGATTATTTACGAAATATTGAGCTAGGAGAGCCACTCCTCGGTATATATGAGCTTAAGCAAATTACAGACGCATTCAAGGTAAAATCTTCAGACATTCTACCATTTTAATTAATAATTTATTACATAAAGGAGACAATTATGAGCACAGTAAAAAAGCAACCTAAGAAGGATGCGAAAGATTTTATGGCCAAAATGCAAGCAGAGGCAGCAAGCCAAGATAAGCATATTGACATCTATCTGGCAGAGCAGAGCGAGGGATTTAAACAAATACTTATTCGAATGCATAGAGAGGTCATCAAAGAACTGAAACAGATAAAAAGTCTGGGCGAATAAATCATTATACTAACGAGATAAGCTCGTCTATTTCGTCGACATTCGTCCATATCGCCACATCTTTATCTATGCGATCGATGGCCTTTTTTGTCGTGGTGTAGACGGTTATATCATCGCTAGGTTCTAACTTACTAATAACGCCTTTTATAAGTCGTCTTATTCGATGTTCAGTGCTAGCTTTCTCGGCAACAAATAATAGAATAGGCGTTTCAGTATTTGTTACACTCCAGCCACCTGCATCAAAGAAATCAATATAGGCATAGACTCTTTGAAAGAATGCTTTGCGTTCTTGGCTGTCTGACACGTAATCAAAGAAAAAACGCTTAGTGGAGTTACCGTCAGACAGCGACAAGAAGGCGTCTGGTAAAGTTTTCGGGAAATAGCTAAAATGACCCATATCACGGCGCAAGTAGGCCTTGAGCTGCGGATAAGGGTGCTTTAAAGCAATAATCTGCGAGAACACATCGAAAGAATGCACGATAGTGGCCTCGGAAGAAGCTTTGTCTCGGTAACTTGATTTAATAATCTTGTCAGTAATATGCGTATGATTTTTAAGAGATTGAAGAAACTTTAATCCTTTAGGCGTTAGATAATATGCAACCGGCAAACCTTTAATTTTAGATTTATTATCTAATTTACTACCAATAAGACTATGTTTTACTAATACAATCAGTTTTTTGTATAATGTTTTTTCGTTAATTTTAAGTAAATTAGCAATTAATTTTCTACTACCAAACCGATATTTATACAGTACTTCTAATATGTCTACCTGGGCTTGTTTTATAGTTGACCGACCATCTTTGATGTTTATACTTGTTCTATCATTCATTTCTATATATTTATATATAAGAAAGAGAGAATAATAGCAATATGTAACAGTAGTAATTAAGGGTAGATATAGCAGATACAGGGATTTGCTATATTTTAGGTAAAGATAACCATAAATAATATTGCTTTTTATTTTAATTAGTATTACTATTTAGATATAGGTTGCACGTTAACAATTCGACTGGTTATGGATGTTATGGAGTGCTAGATGGAAAAGACGTGGAACACTTAATCCTATGCGAAATATGCAGTTACTAGCGAGATATTACCGATTGTTATAAAATAGGGCTAATGCCAAGAAAGATTGTAAATATGCAGATAAGAGTGACTGAGGCCGTTCGAGAACGAGCCAAAAAAGTCGCAAAGACTCATGGCGGCACGCTTAGCGAGCTAGTATTAAAGCTACTCGCAAACACAGGCGACAAAGAATTAAAAAGATTAATTGAAAATGAATTAAAAGAACGACCAAAGCCCGGCAGGCCTTGGGACAAATAAACCAGTCGTATTGCTAACGTGACAACCTCCAATTAGGGGGGTATATGTCACATCTAAGTTGTAATAAAGATAAACAAGCGCTCGCAGTACCAGATACTGTTCTACTAACCACTCAGGAACGTATTGAATTTATTGCCAGTTTGATTGTTGAGCGTATTGCCGAAGATGAAACGGTCGACTTTGCGTTATTTGAAAAAATAAAGGCTACGCATGGAACGGAACAAACAATTGCGTAACGCTGTTTTGGCCGTCCGAGTTTCGACTGTCGGTCAAGGTATTGATGGTGATTCTCCAGAAGCGCAGATCGAGCAAGGCAAACGCTATGCACCAACCCACAATATTAACATCACAAAGATTTTGACTTACCTGGAGTCGGCCGCTGGCGACAATCAACCGATGCAACACGTTATTGATTACGCCATTGATCCCAAGAATGAGATTGATGTCGTGCTCATTAAATCTATTGATCGCTTTACTCGTGGCGGATCAACTACCTATGACCTTCTGAAGCGCCAGTTAGAGCCATATAGCGTCGATTTAGAGGATATGTATGGCGTGATTAGCAATGTTAAAGTAAATACGCTTGAACACCTAGGCATGTCATATAAATGGAGCGTGCATACGCCATCACGTAAATCTGAGCTACTTGAAGCCGAAAGAGCCAAAGATGAGGTGCGTGATATCTTAACTCGCATGATTGGTTCTGAAATTCGTTACACGCAGATTGGTTATTGGTCGCGCAGTGCTCGTTATGGCTACCAGACTGAAAAAATAGAAACAACTAATGGCAAACGAGTCATTCTAGTTGGAAAAACAGACCAAGCACCCATTATTCGCAAAATGTATGAGATGAGAGCTGCCGGACTACATAGTGATGATCAAATTGCAGCCGAGATGAATCGTTTTGGCTTTCGCACTCCAATAAAAGTTGTCCGCGATAAGTCCGATCGCACAAAGATATCAAGACGAATCGGTGGGAAGCAAATGACCGGCAAATTATTACGTGCTTATATTCCTAAGACTATCTATGCAGGCATAAATACCGAAAAATGGACTGGAGATACGCCAGTTAAATGCAAATTCAAAGGACTAGTATCAATTGAGCTGTTTAATAAAGCTAACCGAGGCAAAATCAATATTACACTTAATCCAGACGATCCCGAGCATCCAATTGTGGGGCGTGCTCCAAAGCAAGAGAAAATGGCTAAAAAGAATGTTTACAATGAGGAATTTCCATATCGGAAGGTTGTGACTTGTCCGCACTGCCATAATCCGCTGCTGGGAAGCGCTTCTCGCGGTCGCATGGGCAAATACTACCCTGCTTATCACTGTAGCCATCATGGACATTACTTTCGTGTGCCCAAAGATCAATTTGATGCCACGATTGAATCATTCATTAACCGAGTTATGATTAGCCCTGAGCGCTTCGACGAGGTCGCCCAGGCGGTTTTGAAGGTCTGGGAGCAACGTAATACCAAAGTTCAAGACGAGACGGTACTACGTGATAACAGGCGCCTAGAACTTGAATCACAGATACGCGTCATCGTAGATAAGATTAAGTTAATAAGTTCGCCAACAGCAATTAAATATATGGAGGAGGAACTAGTTGAATTAGAGCAGCAAATTAATAATTTAGAAACCAGGAAGGAAGAACAAATGACTAAAGATACCGTCGATATACCAACCATCTTGATGTATATCAAATACTTCGTGGAACACATGAAAGATTTGCTCATTGACCACTGTAATCCAATCCTTAGAGCACGCTATTTTGGTGTAATATTTGATACTGTACCAAACTTCGCGGAAATAGATTGTGGAACCACTAAAATAGAAAAAATCCCAGGGGTGAATGAGCTATTTAAGCTCGCACACTCTGAGACTGTTTCTATGGTACGCCCGGAGGGACTTGAACCCCCGGCCTTTTGGTTCGAAGCCAAACGCTCTATCCAGCTGAGCTACGGGCGCATACTACGTTCGAATGTTCTCTTACGATGACAATTAGAGCAAACAATTTCACATTTAATAATTTCTTTCTTCAAGGCACCAATTCGCCCAGTTGAAGATAAAAAGTTTATATCAAATGCTTTATCCTCTAGATGATCAAAGTCCATTATATAGTACGGGTAATTGACTCCACAGTCAACACAAGGTGAATCCTCTTTTATCTTTTTAACAAAATCTTGTATATATTTCCTATAAATTTTGTTTTTATCCAGATAAGATTGTTTATTTGCAAGATAATGACGTTTACTAGCAGCACGCTGGTCTTCTATGTTTTTGTATGCCATATTAATATTGTAACATATCTTATTGTTCGAATCCTATATATACACCTCAATTAAAACTTGGGCTATAATGTATTGATATGGATATTCACACAAACATACCTCTTAAAAATTTTACAACCATGAAGCTTGGTGGTAACGCCCGTTTCATGGTCGAAGTTCGTACAAACGAAGAAGTTGCCACAATCTGTAAAAACGCTAAATCTAAATCTTTACCAATTTTTATTATTGGCGGCGGCAGTAATGTAATTGCCCGCGACGAAGGCTTTAGCGGCATCGTTATTCGAATGAGAATACCAGGATTTGAAGTTGTAAATGATGACATAAATTCAACAATTATAAAAATTGGCGCTGGCGAAGAGTGGGATTCAGTTGTTAAACGCACAGTCGATATGCGTCTTAGCGGTATCGAGACAATGTCAGCTATTCCAGGCACAGCTGGAGCCGCACCCGTTCAAAACGTCGGTGCCTACGGACAAGAAATTGCCGACACATTACAGTCACTTGAAACTTACGATACCCAAAGTGATACTTTTGTAAATCTTGATAGCCTAGATTGTGGTTTTTCTTATCGACAAAGTATTTTTCGTGGCGAATCAGAAGGCAGATACGTTATAACGTCAATTACGTTAAAATTATCAAAAAACCTACCACAACCTCCATTTTATGACTCTTTACAAAAATATCTTGATTCTAAAAATATTAAAATTTTTACCCACGAAATAATTAGAAATGCAGTTATTGAACTTCGAAAAGAAAAGCTCCCCGACCCATATGTATTACCAAATACCGGATCATTCTTTAAAAATGCAATAGTTGAAACCTGGCAACTGGACGGTTTACGTGCAATTAATCCAGATATTCCAACCTATGAAATGGGCGACGGTCACTATAAAGTCCCGGCTGGTTGGATAATTGAGCAAACTGGACTAAAAGGCCAACTGTTCCATGGCATGCGGATTTATGACAAGAATGCCCTAGTTTTGGTCAACGAATCAGCTACTTCTTATGATGACTTAGCTAACGCCCGCGAAGAAATAATCGGTAAAGTTCGCGACAAGTTCGGTATAATAATCGAGCAAGAACCACTCGAGATATAGGCGCTTGCGATTCGACGTCAAAAACCTTATGCTATAAGTATGGATCGACGTGGTTTTACTATCGTAGAATTAATTATTACTATTTCAATAATGGCAATATTACTTACACTGGGGACAGTAAGCCTTTCAAGCTCACAAGCCAATGCTCGCGATAGTGAACGTAAAACCGACATTGAAAATATAGCTTTACATATAGAAACATACTACACATCAGGATTTGATGGTAGTTATGAAGTCGGAAGATACCCTTCGACAAACTTTATTGGGCAAGAAACAACAACAGCAATACCAGATATAGATCCAAAATCATTAATAGCGCCAGGACAATCAACTTCTTCTTTTATTGCGGCGACAAATAACACACAAACAACAGAGGGCATATCCCCGCAACCAACAATTAATCAATACGTCTATCAACCACTCCAGCAAAGCGGTAATTTATGCACAACCGGATCACAACAATGTCAAAAATTTAATTTATATTACAGGCTTGAAGTTGATAACACTATATATATGGTGACAAGTAAAAATCAATGAAAAGCAATAACAACCAATCCGGATTTACTGCAATAGAGCTTTTAATAACTCTTTTTATTGCAGCTATTTTTTTAGCATCTGGGTTCCAACTATATTCTGTAGTGATAAAAGAGGGCGGAGAGACTCGTGCACAGGCCAACGCAAATAACACCTTATACGAGCACTTGCAACGTTATAAAAATAACGTAACCAATCCATGCACAGCACAAACGCCAGAAAACAACCAAGCAATTACCGTGCCAGGTATAGCCGATGTCACTATCTCAGTATCAATAACATGCCCATACCCACTTGAACCATCTATTTCAAAAGTGTCTGCTACTATTTTTTATAATAATCCACAAAAAACAATTAGTGACGCAACCTATGCAACTCCCCCAACCAACTGTCCGACTGGTTTTATAAAAGTTCCTGGTAGTGCAACCTACGGAACTACTGATTTTTGTGTGATGAAATATGAAGCTAAAAATGTTGGCGGCAATGCCGTCAGCCAAGCAAGCGGCACTCCCTGGGTTAATATTGCACAGTCCGACGACGTAAATGTTTCAGCTGGCAGCGTAGCAACAGACCCCATGCTTACAGATGGCGTAATAGCATCGGCTAACTGGTTCGGTACCACTGGATTGGCCTCGGCAACCGTAGACCTGGGAACTGTAAAAAATATAGATACAATTAAAATTTGGCATTACTATGCAGATAGCAGAATTTACAATAGTTCAAAAACTGAAGTAAGTTCAAATAATATCAACTGGACTACTATTTTTGATAGTTCCATCAGTGGTACCTACACCGAAACAGCAGCAGGAGCATTACGCTCATTTAAAGCCACTGGGGTACGCTATATCAGAGATTGGATTAACGGATCTAATATGAATACAGGCAGTCACTGGGTAGAAATTCAAGCTTTTTCACCAACTGGCGGCGCAACGGCCGCGGCTGCCGCTGCGTGTGACGGTTGTCATTTAATTACTAGTGCCGAATGGCTCACGATTGCCCAAAATGTATTATCAGTTCCAACAAATTGGAGCACGGGTATCGTAGGAAATGGATATATTTATTCTGGACATAATGATAGTGCTCCTGCAAACAGCTTAGCTGCTAGTACAGATAATGATGGTTATTACGGTGAGACAAATACAGGCGGCAATCAAAGACGAACATTAACACTCACTAACGGTGAAGTTATTTGGGACCTTGCAGGTAATGTGTCTGAGTGGACGGCAGATCAGATAGTTGGTGGTCAACCTGGGGTTGCAGGTGGAGGAACCATTTGGCGCGAATTCACAGAAGTTACAACTCATGGATCAGTAATGCCAGATCCCTTCCCAGTGACAACCGGAATAGCCGGATCAGCCAGTTGGACTGGTACGGTTAATGGCATAGGTAAAATAAGCAGCAACTCCGATGACATAAATTTATCTGCCATATATCGCGGTGGTCATTTTACCAACGGCAGTACAACTGCTGGCGTTTTAAACTTAGTATTAAGTCATGCTCCAGATTATGTGCACTCAGCCATTGGTTTTCGAGTCGCAAGGTAATAGTAAAAGATTAAAAATATTGTTGGTATATAGCGCTCATGCTATACTAAGCATATGAAAAATGGTGGTCTGTCTCTATTAAATTATCAAAAACACCAAGTTAAATCTTCTTTATATAGTGGTTTTACGATAGTTGAAATGATGGTAGTTGCGCCAATAGTTATTCTTGTAATTGGTATTTTTATAACTGCAATAGTCAATATGACAGGCGATACATTGGCAACTAGAAGTTCTAATGCCCTTTCATATAACATTCAAAATGCATTAAATCGAATAGAACAAGACGTAAAAGTAAGCGGTTCGTTTTTGGCAACAAACAACATTTCAATCACATCACGACAGGGCTATGACAATGCCACCGAAAATTTTCATAATGTTAGTGCTGCGAATGGCACAATGTTAATTTTAAATAGTTATGCAACTGATATTAATCCGTTAAATACAAGTTACAAGATTGTTTCCGTTGATAATCAGCCAATCATGATAAATATAATTTATTTCGTAAAAAACGGAACTTTATGGCGACGTGTTATTACGCCAGCTAATTACACCACAGCAAATGGTACTGCTCCTTGGCAACAACCAAGCTGCGCTATTGGCATAACTGGTACACAATGTAAAACTCAAGACACTCGCCTTGTAGATGGATTAGTAAATAGTAGTGATTTTTCGATTCTATACTATCCAAATTCGACTTCGACTACAGCAAATGCAGTAGCCGGCGACAGTAGCCAAAGTGATACTATTAGGCAAACAGCCCTTCTGTCATCAAGTACAATCACGGCTAATATTGGCGCAACAAGTTCAATTGCCGGTCGCAACATTACTCGATCGGGAACAATTCGTGCTATTAGCCCAAGTAATAATATTTCGACAACATTACCAGCACAAGCTCCAGTAGTATTGACTCATCCGTCGAATAAAACAGTCCTTGCCTCTGACACCAATGTTACCTTTAATACATCTGCATCTGGCAGCTCTGTTTCAATAAAGTGGCAGCAATCAATCAACAAAGGGACCACTTGGACTGACATATCGGGGGCAACTTCTGGAACTCTAACACTTGCAACGGTTAGCACGACAATGGATGGCTATATGTACAGGGCTATTTTTACAAACCCACAAGGATCAGTGACGTCATCAACTGCTCTATTAACTGTTAATTTACTACAGTGGTCAACTTTTGCATTACAAAATAGCTGGGTTGATTTTGGAAGTACTTACAATACTAGCGCCTATCGCAAAACAACTGACGGTGTAGTCATTTTAAAAGGATTAATTAAGCGTACAGGCACACCAGTCAGTGGAGAATTAATTGGTACATTACCAGAAACATACAGACCGTCAAATAGGACTATGTTTACGACAAACACATCTGGTGGAGTACGGGTAAGAATAGATATTTTAACAAATGGAGAAATTTTATATTATAACGGCAGTGAATCATGGATATCACTTGAAGGCATCCATTTTTTGCCAGATAACGGAAGATATACACGCATAACCGCAGGTGGGTTTGCTAACGGTTGGGATAATTATAATACACCTAGCTGGGGATTATCGTCATACGCAGTAGACAATACCGGACGAGTTCATGTGCAAGGACTATTAAAACCAGGGATATTAACCAGCGGTTCAATAATCTTTAGTATGCCAGCAGCCCTAGCTCCATCTGAGTCCTTGCACATACCAGCAGCCAGTGTTACATGGGGACACTATAATATTAATGCGTCATCGCAAATTATCGCAAAGGGATCTGGAAGTACCTATTTATCAGCACAAGTAATGTATTACCCAGCTTCTTATAATAAATGGACAACACTAACTCTGCAAAACAGTTGGGTATTTTATGGAGGTATATACGCAACACCTCAATATACAAAATCACCTGATGGATTAGTGAGCCTAAAAGGATTAATTAAATCAGGGGTCGTTACGGCTGGAACTGTCATCGCTCAACTCCCGGTTGGATATAGACCACTGGCAAGGGTTTTATTTGGCACAGTAAGTAATGAGGTTGATAGCAGAGTAGATATCGACACAAATGGCAATATTATGATACTAACTGGTAGTAATGTTTGGCTATCGCTTGACGATATAACATTTTACGCCGACCAGTAAAGTGCTTGTGCTAATATAATGGATATAGTATATTAATATCATAATCACTAATAGGGGGCCCAGGAATGATTTTAAAAAATATCAAAGATAAGCAAAAAGGGTTCACGATTGTTGAGCTTTTGGTTGTTATCGTTGTTATCGGTATATTGGCAGCTATTACAATAGTTTCATATACTGGTATCTCAGCAAGAGCAACAAAATCAGCTAACATGTCAAATGCTAGCTCAGTAGTAAGTGCTGCAGAGGCTGTTTATGCAGAGACGGGTATATATCCCGTAACAAGTGCAACGGCTGCAACAGTACTGACCAATCTAAATGCAGGAGCAGCTAAGGTTCCTTCATCGATTGTTGTTACAAGTACAACAGTTCTATCAACTACTAGCTCTAACATATCATATCGCCAAAACGCAGCCCTAACTGGCATTTGCGTAGGATACTGGGATCCAACTCCAACCGCAATTGCTAGATATATGTTTACTGGTACTGCAACATCTGATAACGGCACAACCTGCGTATAGTACATTAATTTAACTTAATAAAATAATTAAAAAAAAGGGGCATCAGAAATGATTCTAAAAAATATCAAAGATAAAAAAAATCGCGGTTTTACAATTGTTGAGCTTTTGGTTGTTATCGTTGTTATCGGTATATTGGCAGCTATTACAATAGTTTCCTATACTGGTATTACGGCCAAAGCAAATGCTTCAGCTACAAAGCAAATGGCATCTAATGTTATTTCAAAAGCTGCTATTTACCAGACAGAAGGCTCAACATTTAATTGGCCAATAACTGGCGCCTTAGCAATGTCTACGACTAACTCTTCAGCAGCTATCACTGGAGTAACAGTCAGTGCATCAGCAGCGATAGCAGCAGCAAGTATGACTCAAATTTCATATCAAGTATGTGGTACTACTAACAGCACAACTGTTACAACAGCTCCAGCAGACCTAGCTGCATTAACCGGCGCTAGTGGTGTCATAACTGGTATTAAAGTTGGATATTGGGACTACTCACTATCTACACCTGCCCCAGCTTATTTGTCAGCAGGACAAACCACGGGAACTGGATATACAGTTAACGGCGTTACATATGCTAACATCGTAGCTTGTTTCTTTACAGCAAGCTAATCTGTAATTTCGTAATTAAGAATATATTAAATACCACCGCATCGCGGTGGTATTTAATATATCAATAACAATTATTTATCACTTGGCAAAGGGAAGTCATTTGCAAACATTTTAACTTCTGATTTCAATTCTACAAGCCTGTTTGAATCGTCTCGATTATCTATCGCCTGCTTCATCCACTCAGCAATTTGTGCCATGTGTTCTTGTTTCAAGCCCCTAGTTGTAATAGCTGGCGTACCTAATCGAATACCACTTGGTCTAAATGGTGGCAGTATATCATCGGGTATAGTATTGGCATTTACATTCAACCCAATTGAATCAAGCGCACGCTCTGCCGTCTTACCGTCAATCCCAAAACTCTTATAGATATCAATCAAAATTAAATGATTACTTGTTCCGCCTGTAATTAATTGAAAACCTCTTTTTTGTAATTCTTCAGCTAATGCAGCTGCATTATCAATTATTTGCTTGGCATAAATTTTAAATTCTGGCTGCAATGCTTCATAAAAAGCAACTGCCTTTGCTGCAATTGAATGCATATGTGGACCACCCTGCATACCAGGGAAAACTGCACGATCAATAAGTGTCGGAATATTAGCAATTGTTTTTTCAGGGGCAACTAATGGATTACTGACAATCCCCTTTGTCAAAATCAAGCCGCCACGTGGACCTCGAAGTGTTTTATGAGTCGTAGTTGTAATGACGTGAAAACCATAATCAAATGGGTTTTTCGCTACACCGCCAGCGATAAGTCCAGCAACGTGAGCCATATCAGCCATAAGTAGCGCACCAACTTCATTACCAATCGCAGCAAATTTTGCATAATCCAATTCGCGTGGATAAGCACTAAAACCAGCTAATATTATCTTTGGCTTATGTTCTAAAGCTAAAGCTCGTAATTGATCATAATCAATTTCACCAGTTGAAATATCTTTCATTTTATAGCGTACAAAGTTATATAAATGAGCACTTCGAGTAACTGGTGCGCCATGAGTTAAATGTCCGCCATGGCTTAAGTCCATCGCTAGCACCGTATCACCAGGATTAAGCCAAGCTGTATAAACAGCTTCATTTGCTGGCGCTCCTGAATGCGGCTGAACGTTAGCATGGTCAGCACCAAATAATTGCTTTGCACGATCAATAGCTAATTGTTCAACTTGGTCTGTAAATTGTTGACCACCATAATATCGTTTGCCAGGATAACCTTCGGAATATTTATTAGTAAAAACGCTACCAAGTGCAGTTAAAACATCACGACTAACATAGTTTTCACTAGGTATTAATTCAAGCCCATCTCGTTGTCGATTTTCTTCACCAGCAATAAGAATTGCCACTTGTTCATCTTTCATATCTATTTTTCTCCTGTTTAATATGATTATACACTATTTGACTTTATATCATGGTTGGTATAACATAAGTTATATGACAAACGAAGACTATAAACTAAAAATTGGAACACTTATACAAGAGACAAGACAATCACGTGGACTAACACAAGCCCAACTTGCTGAAGCACTTGGCACCAGCCAAAGCGCAATTAACCGCATTGAAAAAGGTGGACAGAATATCAGCCTTGAGATGCTAGCTCGCATAAGTGACGTTTTATCTAGCCAATTAGTTAGTTTAAATAGTTCAGGTAAAATTAGCTTCCGCATTAATGGTGGCAAAAGATTATCTGGTGAAATTGAGGTAAAAACGAGCAAAAATGCAGCCGTCGCGCTTTTATGTGCCAGCTTACTTAATCATGGTACGACTATCATTCGTCGCGTTGCCCGCATAGAAGAAGTTAACCGTATGATTGAAGTTCTTCAGAGTATTGGCGTAAAAGTACGTTGGTTAAATGACAATAACGACCTCGAAATTACGCCACCAGCTCGGCTTAAACTAGAAAATATGGACATTGAAGCCGCCAAAAAAACACGAACAGTTATTATGCTATTAGGTCCACTACTTCATCAATATTCAGACTTTAAGTTACCTTTTGCTGGCGGATGTAATCTTGGCGTTCGGACAATAGAACCTCATATGTCAGGTCTCGCATCATTTGGACTAAGCGTTGAGACTACTGGCGAATACTACCACGCCACTGTTCGAGCTAAGCCCGTAACGCGCGCCATCTTACTTACCGAGCGTGGCGACACAGCAACCGAAAATATCATTATGGCCGCAGCTTTATACGATGGTGAAGTAACAATCCGCAATGCCAGTCCAAATTATATGGTTCAGGATTTATGTTTCTTTTTACAAAAGCTAGGTGTCAAAATTGACGGAATTGGTACAACCACACTAAAGATTCGCGGTGTTCGTAGTGTAAATAAAAACATTGAATATTATATTAGCGAAGATCCAATTGAAGCAATGAGTTTAATTGCAGCTAGTATCGTTACAGATTCCGAAATAACAATAAAACGTTCCCCGATTGAATTTATTGAAATAGAATTAGCAATACTCGCTGGAATGGGCCTCAAATACGAGCTAAGCGACGAGTATAAGGCTCGTAACAACGAAACCCGACTAGTAGACGTACATATCTTGAAATCAAAGCTACAGGCTCCTAAAGACAAATTACACAGTATGCCATTTCCTGGCGTCAATATGGACAATCTTCCCTTTTTAGGATTAATTGCTACAGTTGCAAACGGACGAACTATGGTACATGACTGGTCGTATGAAAACCGAGCAATCTATTTTACCGAGCTTAGTAAATTAAATGCCAACATAGAACTAGTCGATCCACACCGAGTCTACATTACCGGACCAACAAAGTGGAAACCAGCTGATGTTATTGCCCCACCAGCGCTAAGACCATCTGTTGTCATTTTATTAGCCATGCTTGCTACGCCTGGAACTTCAACATTACATGATGTCTATTCGATTAATCGTGGATATGAAGACTTCGCTAACCGCTTGAATGCACTTGGCGCCGATATAGAAACTCTGCGCGAAATTTAAGCGTACAAACTACCCTATACTTCGAGGGTTAAATCTCAATACATTCCATAATTAATAATGAAGGGAATCGGTCACGTTTCGCGACCCCACTAGTTTAATACTTTGAACATAGTTCAAAATCTTAAACATAGTCCTCAAACTGCCACAGGCAGTTCTCGCCCTCTAAGGTAGAGGGTTCGATATCACATTTCATTCCCAATTAATAAAGAAGGTATAAAACCTTCTTTATTAATTGGGGCGAATGAAGGGGATCGAACCCTCTACCTTCGGAACCACAACCCGACGCTCTAACCAGATGAGCTACATTCGCCATATCTTGTTGTTGGACTAAGTTATTGTAACAGATAAAAAGCGATATGAAAATACACCTATGTTTTGAAATACGCAACTTTCTTACCGTCCCCTATCATTACGTTTATACCAACAGCACACTCTACGTGTGACCTTTGGTCAGCACGTGGCGTTCGGCTGCTTCGCACAGTCTGTTGGTATAAAGTAATGATATTGGACGTATTTTAAATAGATTTGAGAGATTAACTTCTTACGGCAAATAACAAAGTTGATTTATATGACAATCACGGGTGACGTTTGGTGGGGACCCCCTAAAATTGTTTTATTGTAATCAATAAAAAATTCTAGGGGAAACCAAAGCGGCAGGACCCGCAAAGCTATGATTATTCTATCTTTGCTTTTATATTATTGAGCATGACGACAGTAACTGTTATAATATCTCTTACGTGCGGGCGTCGTATAATGGCTAATATACCTGCCTTCCAAGCAAGTGATGAGAGTTCGATTCTCTCCGCCCGCACCAATAAAAAAACCACACCCTAAGTGTGGTCTTTTTATTGGTCTGCGTCGAAAATCAAACTCTCATCGAAGCGAGCAAAACGAGCGTATGAGAGTTCGTGCAGCGCCGTGCAACAAAATCAGTTTACTTATTTTGTAAACAAGCGGAAATAGGGAGTTCGCCGTCTGGTGAACGACCGCCTTCTCTCCGCCCGTAAGTTTTATTCTTCTGCTTCGTCCGTATCAGCATCTTCCTTAGTAACATGTACTGTGCCTTGTGGATGATGTGCTGGACTATAAATTGAATAGATTTTTAGAGACACGTCACCACAACTAACCAAATTATGCCACGTTCCAGCTGGAACAATTACGGCATCACCGTTACCCGCTTGCCATTCTTGCATATGATCAACGTCTACACCCATAGAAACAGCAGCATTTCCCTGTTCAATGCGCAAAAACTGATCATTATCGTTATGAATCTCTAGGCCAATGTCATGTCCTGGTTCAATCGACATAAGTGTAACTTGTGATTTATTACCAGTCCAAAGTGTTGTCCGATAATTAGTATTTTCAACTGTATCTTTTTCAATATTAGTGACCAATGGTGCTGGTCCGTTATCAATAATTTCTGTCATTATATGTGTCCCCCTTATCCTTCTATTATACCCTAAATCGCCTATCATTTCTTAGCGTCCCCTCTCATCACATTTATACCAACAGCACACTCTACGTGTGGACGAAGTCCAGCACGTGGCGTTCGGCTGCTTCGCACAGTCTGTTGGTTATAAAGTAATGATAGTTGACGTACTTGGGTATAATTGAAAGATTTATAACTTACGGCAAACAATATAATAGTAAAATACAGAGCCAGAGGACGTTCCTCTGGGTATTTAATTTTAATGTTGTATTTTTCCAAGGTCAGACCTTGGAAAGATTAAACTATCACATTATAAATAAGTACGCCCAACATTCCACCTTATTTTGGAGGGATGTGGCCGGTAGGCCAGCCGAGCGCCACGTGCTGACATGAAAAGGTCACACGTAGAGTGGCCCGGATAAAATAACGGTGGGAGGTTGGGCGGCAGAAAGATAAAACATGCGCCTTGCACCAATCACACCCATATAAACTTAATCTTTGATATAATAACCTATGTACGCTCCAGAAGGGCACAATTTTGCCCCGGTAGCTCAGTGGATAGAGCAGAGGACTTCTAAGCCTAAGGTCGTTGGTTCAATTCCAACCCGGGGTACCAAAATAAATATACCATCCGCAAGGTTGGTATATTTATTTTGGTTATTTCCGGATTTGTAATTAGACTAACGACTTTTTGCAAAGCAAAAATAGTCGTTGGTTCATGTAGCGACAGGCACAAAAATTAGTTTACTCATTTTTGTAACTAAGCGGAAATAGGGAGCAAAGCGACCGCCTGACAACCCGCTAATCATTTTCCAATTTTTTCCGCAATATTACGATTTAATTTCTTTCGTAACTTTTCAAAATATGTTTTTTCACCCCTAACAAGTTCATCACAAAATGAAGCAACGTCATCTCCTATAATCTCAAGCACTTGCGTACCATTTGCTACACCTTCCTCAAATAGTTCCAATAAACCCTTAAATACGTCTGTCGTTTCTAAACCTAAACTCGCCCACATATACTTTTTAATTTCACCATAAGCAACCTGATAGTCACGTGGTAACGCCTTGGCACGTTTTTCCATCGCTATCCATTCTTTTTTATCACCAATATCACCAATAATTTTTTGTAAAAATTTATTCATCTACTTCTCCTTTAATTCATTAATTTTTGATGAAACAAAGTCCCATTTTGACCAAAAGTTTTGCAATTCCTCGCGACCCGCTTTGGTAAGTGTATAAAACTTACGTGGCGGCCCCATTTCTGAAGGTTTTTTTTCGGTACTAACGAGCCTGCTTTTTTCGAGTCGGACCAAAATAGTATAAACAGTACCCTCTACTACATCTTTGAACCCGAGTTTACGTAACTGTTGCGCTATTTCATAACCATATGTCGTATCGCGGCCGATGATTTCTAGCACGCAGCCTTCGAGCGCACCTTTTAGCATTTCTGTGATGTTTTCCAAGCAAAAACTCCTTTCAAATATTATATGTACATAGTAATACTTATTACTGCTATATAGTATCACGTAGTAGTATAGCCAGTCAATAATAAGACTCGATAACCAGGTAATCTGTTAGCTAATGTTATAATTAAGCAATGGAAAAAAAGCTAGCATGCTATGACATAGACGGAACCCTTGCAAAAGGCATGCTAGATATACCCATTGTTATTAGCGAGTGCAAAAATGGTTTTGTTAATTTTTTTACTTGCGCAGAACTCGCAGCACTGATGGTTGAATACAAACTTGGCAAAATCGACTATGAAACCGCTTCAGACCGCCTTATTCGTGCGCACGCATTCGGATTGAGGGGTCGACATGAAAGTGAAGTAGCAAATCATGCCGAGAAATATATACAAGAAAATTATAAAAAATTGTTTAGAGAATTTGGCAAAATAGCTATTGAACTTTTAAGAAAAAGCCACCGACAAATAATTGTCACTGCCGCCCCAGGATATATAGCCAATGGCGTTAAAAACCTTTTTAATATGGACGATATTATATCAACGCAATATGAAATACATAACGGGATATACACTGGAAATGTCCCAACCTCTCTTGCCCATAAAGACGCAAAAATAAATTTATTAGGAGATTGCGATATAGACGTAGCATTTGGAGACTCCGAGAGAGACATAGAAATGCTTCGAAAAGCAAAACACCCTTTTTGTATTAGTCCAACCAAAGGACTAGCAAGAGTTGCCAATGAGGAAGGTTGGGCTATTTACGAAGACAGCGACTCGTCAATATGTAATAAAATTAATAAATCATTAATAATATGAAAATCTTTCATACAACCAATACTCAAGATTAAAGTTAAATAAACCCAAACTGACCACTATAATCGTTTCAATATTTCTGATAAAATATAAACATATATGCCAAAATTAAAACCAAAACAAAAGCGACAGTCTTTTGTTGATAAATTAATCATTATCGTAGCCGTAGTTGAACCTCTCTGTACCCTTCCTCAAGCCATAGGCATTTTCAAAAATCGTAATGCCTCGGGAATTTCGATACTTACATGGGTTGGATTTAACCTACTTACAATTATTTGGATCTGGTATGCCATCGTACATAAAGAGAAAATTGTCTTAATTTATCAATCCTTATTTTTTATTTTTGATAGCCTATTAATCATCGGTGCCATAATTTATGGCGGAACTTGGATATAATGCCAAATACACTTTTTGTTTGGGATTTTCATGGTGTACTTGAAAAAGATAATGAAAAAGCCGTTAAGGTTATTTCTAACAAAATCCTAACCCAATTTGGGTTTACCGAACAATTAACTGACAAATTAAACGAAGAGTACCTAGGGTTAAAATGGTACCAATATTTTGAAAAGTTATTACCAAATATTTCTAAAGAAAAATGCCTTGAACTACAAGCTGCTTGTTTTAAATTTGTCGAAGACGATCCAACCATATTAGCTAGTCAAATTAAAACAAATGACCACGTCGTTGAGGTCTTAACAAAAATTGCTAATTCTAATAACCAACAAATCGTCATTTCCAATACCAGACAAAAAGATTTATTTTGGTTTTTAGATACAATCAACATAAGAATTTTTTTTGATGACAACAATGTAATTGGAGTTAATGCACACCAAACTCATGGCTCAAAAATTGATGCATTAAAAGACTATCTTAAAGATAAAAACTTTAAAAAAATAGTTACTATTGGTGATTCTGAAGGCGACTTAAAGTTAGGCAAAGAGGTTGGTGCTATCACCTATTTTTACAAACATCCCAAGCGAAATCACGAAGAAACCCAAAACGCCGATTATATAATCAATGACCTACGTGAAGTTTTACAAGAATTATAATAGCTAAACTAAACTACTCAATTTGATTTGATTCAATAATCTGATCAGCATTATTTTTAGAACTAATTATTTGCTTGACTTGGTCAAGCGATATTTCAATTATGCTACCAGGCTCAACTAACCCGGACAACATCTGTTTTGCAACCGTATTCTCGACTGCACGCTGAACAACTCGTCGCATTGGTCGTGCACCTAATCTTGGATCATAACCAACTTCTACCAAATATTTTTTTGCATCCATTGAAACATCAACACTAACCTTTTGTAATGACAAGGTTTTATTAACACCAGCAATCATTAAATCAACAACTTTAATCAGCTCATTTTTTTTGAGTGGCCTAAATAAAACAATTTCATCAAAACGATTTAAAAATTCTGGTCTAAATTGTTTACTGCTAATCAACCCATCAACAAATTGATCTTCAAATTGTTCAATATCATAACCACGATCAATATATTCACGAATAGTGTCAGCCCCAGCATTGCTGGTTGCAATAATTATCGCATCGCGAAAACTTACTTCGCGATTTTTAACGTCACGTAAAATTCCCTCATCAAGTAATTGTAGTAATGTTGACAAGACGTTTGGATGAGCTTTTTCGATTTCATCAAGCAAAATTACGCTAAACGGTTGCTTCATAACCCGAGCGGTTAAGCTATTTGTGTTATCTGCTCCATCGGCAATCAAACGATCGACGTCATTACTATTTGAATATTCATTCATGTCTAAACGAATCATACGATTCTCGCCACCAAAGTAAACATCGGCCAAAGCCTTGGCAAGTTCCGTTTTACCTACGCCAGTTGGACCCAAAAACAAGAAAGTACCAATGGGTCTATTCTGGCTACGAACACCTGCCCTAGCCCTTCTAAGCGCGTCACTGACAACTTTTACAGCCCTTGTTTGATTAATCATTCGTTTATGAATAAGATCTTCAAGATTTAGAAGCTTTTCACGCTCATCATCACCAGTAGCGACTCCGACTTTTATATCCATAGTGCTTTCAATCGCTTGTTGAACTGATTTTGCTGTCACCAAGCCATTATCACTATAATGTGCAGACGATTCCAATAAATTAAGCGCCTTACCAGGCATAGCTAAATCATGAACATAGCGTTCACCTAAACGATATGCTTCAACAAGTGCTTGATACATGTATGTCACATTATGTTGGAATTCCATTAATATAGACCTATCTTGCATAATAGCAATCGTCTCCGTGCGAGTTGCTGGCGTAACTACAATTCGGTTAAGTGCATTTACTAGTTCTGGATTACGACGGCCAATTTGCAAAAATCGCTGCTCGTCCATAGTAAGAATCATCCGTAAATTACCAGCTTCTAAAATTGGCAAGAATATATTTGAAACATCAACAGAACCAATGCCTTCTTCGAAAAATAATTGGGCATTGTCCAAGCAAATTATTACATTTTTTGATCTATAAGCTTCATTCAAAATTCTTGGAATTAATTGTTCAATCTCGCCTCTACCCGGAGCTGCTGCAATTAACGCTGATGAATCCAAAACAAATACTTGCCGAAATTTAAGGCTATTTGGCACATCTGAACCGCCACTAATTATTTTTGACGCGAAAGCGTGAACAATTTCAGTCTTACCAACACCAGACGGCCCAATCAAAACAGCATTTTGACGTCCCTTCTTACCAAATATGTTAATAATTTGGTTTAAAGAATCATCATGCGCGGTCAGTTTAATTAGCAGAGAGTTTTTTGAACCAACTTGTTGACTAATATTTCTTCCAAAGTGATTGAGTAATGGCGTCCAACCAAAAGACCAATCACGTGCCACCCCACCAGTTTTTCTAGGCATCCGATGTTGATCAATCAAATCACGCAAGTGGTTATACCATTCAATACCGTGAATCAAATCTTCAATATCTAATTGTAAATGACTAAGTAAAGTCTGATAGTTAGGTGCGCATTTAACAAGCGCAACTACTAAAACGACTGCTGATATATTTTTACTATTTGTTTGTTCGCGCAAATGCCACGCCTCTTGCCAAACCTTCTGCATATCAGCATCAGAATCTGAAGTAAATATTTGTAAAAATTTTGATCCAATACCAAAACGAGCAGCAAAAAATTGGCCACCAGGTAAACTACTAACAATTATTGCAACTTCACGTGGAGTTGGTCTATGAGATAAACGGCCCAAAACAGTGCTCGATAAAACATCGTCAATTGATTTTGGCTTTTTTGCGACCGGTAAATGATGTAATTCACCGTCATACCATTCAACTATCATAGCCGGAATAACAGATACACCAACGAGCGCCCAGCCTAGTGACAAATTAATAATTAGCAGACTAATACCAATGATTACAAGTGCCACTGTCAAAACTGATAAAAACATTAACCAAGCAAAACTAAAGACGACGCTAGTTCGTGATTTTTCACTGCGAGAACTTCTAAAATTAAATTTTAATTCATCCATGTTGGTACCCATCCAATCGACATCATTATTAGCCCAACTATTGGTAGCATAGGAATAACAAGCCAAAATAGTAATACAGTCATTCCAAATATTACTTGAAAGAACATCACAATCAATCCGGCAATTATCATAAAAGTTCGAACGATAGACCCAATAATTCGCGATAACAATTTATCAAAAAACGCATGCATTTGTTCACTAAGCGAAACGCCAATACTACCAACCGAAATTTGCCGGTATGGAGCAAATAAAGTCGTAAATAATAACCCAATTGAAAAGAAGTCGGCCAAGCCGTCTAGACGGCTTTTCATCATGTGTGCACGGTCAGTAAAACCACCACTATACCACCAAGAAAGTATATCCACCAAAAACATGTCACTATTATAGCATGATATATTGGCCCAATATAAACGCTTACGTTATAATAGAAACTATGTCAAAACCTCTCGTAACCATCATAGGTAAAACTGTCAAAAACATCGCTAAAATTCGTGGTGGTGGGTCAGCTTTGCCTGGTTTAGTTGTTGAAAAAATTGACCCTAATTTCATAAAACGCACATTAGCAAACGCACCGCTCGGTGTAGTCGTAATTAGTGGAACAAATGGTAAGACTACAACGACAAAAATGGTCGTTGAGTTACTTGAAGGTCAAGGTTTAAAGGTCTTCACTAATAAAACCGGAAGTAATTTTACCCGTGGCGTTGCGGCCGCACTACTTGGCGAAGTCGATATATATGGTTATCTTTATGCTGATATTGCAGTGCTAGAACTTGACGAGGCCCACGCCGTTCATTTTGTTGATAAAATTGCGCCCAGCTACAGTTTAATTTTGAATGTTATGCGCGATCAACTTGATCGATTTGGCGAAATTGACTACACAACAAACTTATTACGCCATGTCGCAAATGCAACAACTAAAGCCGTTGTTTTAAATCGTGAAGATACCAGAATTGCGAATATTGCCAAATCACTTGAATCTCAAGAAGTTAAGTTCTTTGGTCTCGACGACAGCCTGCTACACATTTTTCCAAATGATGACAATCTGCATAGCCTTTTAGTAAAATCGCATTCCAAAACTAAAGCCGATGTCATACTATCCAAATTTACTGGTAATTCTGCGACGTTTATTATTGATGATAAAAAAGTTTCAACCAAACTAAAGTTAACGGGCGTGTACAATGTTTTTAACGCCGCAGCGGCACTTACTTTAGTGCGAGCAATTATGGGCAAAGATTTAAACAAAGCTAAACTAATCGAATCATTATCCCAAGTAGCTCCAGCTTTTGGTCGAGGTGAGACATTAATAGTTAAAGGTAAGCCGCTTGAACTAGTTTTGATTAAAAACCCATCCGGCTTTAGGCTAGGACTTGAATCGTTTGACCCATCAGGATATTCGACAATGATTGCGATTAACGACAATTACGCTGACGGACGCGACATGTCATGGTTATGGGATGTAGATTTTTCAAGTTTGGCCGCAAACGGAATCGATCAAGTGTCCGGAATTCGAGCCTATGATATGGCTCTTAGGTTAAAATATGATAATGTACCAATTAAAAATGTCGATATTAATCTAAGAAAAGCCTTAAAGAGGTTTATTTCAATATCCCCTAATAAACCAAAAAGAATTTATTGTACTTATACGGCCATGATAACTTTACGCCATATGCTTTCAAGATTAACTCATGTCGAGGTTATAAAATGAACGATAAAACAATCACAATTTTAAATTTATACTCTCACGATATGAATATTTACGGTGACTATGGTAATGTACTTACTCTAAAGCGCCGACTAGAATGGTACGGATACGCTCCACAGGTTATCGAGTATAATCGAGGCGATAAATTTCCTGACAATGTTGATATTGTCGTTGGCGGTGGTGGCCAAGATAGCGGCCAAAACAAAATTCAAGCAGACTTATTAATAATAGGTCCCAAATTAAAAGAATTAGCCGATAAAGGTACGCCAATGCTAGTCATTTGCGGATTATATCAATTATTTGGTAATTTCTTTAAAACTAACAGTGGCGAAACTATCGAAGGAATTAGACTATTTAATATTGAAACTTACGGTAGATCTGAGCGACTTATTGGCAACATCACCACCCACAGCGAACAATTTGGAGATATAGTTGGCTATGAAAACCACAGTGGTCAGACATTTCTGGGCCATAAAGTAACCGCTCTTGGAATCGTTCGTTTAGGCGCGGGCAACAACACCACCGATATTAGCGAAGGTGCCAGATATAAAAACGTCATCGGCAGTTATATACACGGGTCCCTTTTGCCAAAGAACCCACAAATTGCAGATTTCTTAATCAAACAAGCTGTTATCAATAAATATGGCAATTTCGATGGTAAACTTATCGACGACAGCCTAACTCAACTTGCTCGTAATTTTGCACTAAAACGTCCTCGATAATTCTAAAATTTTATCTAAAGCCTAATTATTAATTATTTTGTATTGAATTGCTTTATAAGCAGGCTTACCACTTACGGTATCATTTACTAAGACTTCTTGAATTGCCTCTAAATTTGAACAAGGCGCATTTAGCTTACCCTCAGTTGAATAGCCAACATACCAAAATGTTTTATTAGCTTTCGCAAAAGCATTTATATCTTTTATTTTAAATTGATCATTATCTTTTAGCATTTTTAACGATCCATAAGGATAGTCAGATGGCGCAATATAGTAAACAGTAGAATCAGTTGTTGAATAAAATGCCGCTTCGTAAAAAAGCCAAGGCGTTGCTGCCACAATGGTTTGACCAACAGACGATTTTTTTGTCGCCGCTTCAATAATCTGTCTTGTACTATTTGAAGCATTTGAATTTTTATTATAATTTCCCAATTGGTAGACATTTGAAATACCAATTATCATTAATCCAGCCACCAAAGCAATTGTAATAGTTTGACTTTTGGGTCGAATGAATTTAATACCCAATGATAGCGTGATGCCAATAAATAAAGCTATACCAAATGCTGACGGTATTAAATATCGATCAACAAAGGACGATCGGAGCGGAGGCATTGATGCAAAAAATAATATTAACATTGGCACAAAAGCTAATGCGATAATTAATCGGTATGATTGACGGTCTAACTTATTTTGTGACTTATAAACTCTAATAGCTAATACGACTAACAATATGACAACAGCCAAAAATCCCAGCGTTAACCAACCAGTTACCTTGCCAATATCTAGATAATAAACAACATTTGTTAAAAAATTGATTATTGTAGCCGGTGTTACCTGTGGTATCCAAAAACCAAAAGCCTGAACCACTGTCATTTGTATTGCCATAAAAGGTAGCCACGGCAAGAATATACCAATCGCCACAATATGAGCCAAAATCCATTCTTTCCTAAAGAACATTTTAATAAACTGACCCTTGCCTGCCGATCGACGTATATTATCAACTCGCCAAACCCAATGTGCAATCCAAACAATTGCTGAGAAGTAATGAACCCACATACCAAGACCGACTAAAATTCCATAAATCACCCAAGGCAATCGCCTCTTTGAATTTATTGCAAAAGTCAGTACGTAAGTCGCAGCTAGCGCAATTGCCGTCACTAAGGTATACATACGAGCTTCTTGACCATAACGCACCAACATTGGCGATAAAGCCATAAAAATTAAACTAATTTGTGCAGCTTTTTTATTAAATAACTTATTAACTAACAAATATCCAAATACAATTGATACACCACCAAATAATGTGCTCATCGAGCGAAGAGCCAATTCGGAAGTGCCAAACAACATGCTCCAAAGTTTTAACAACCAATAATAAAGTGGCGGATGCACATCAGCAGCTGTATATTTAGCAATATCCCAAAAATTAAATCTGATTAAATATGCCCCGAAAGCTTCGTCAAACCAGATTGAAAATTTAGTAATTGTCAGTAAAGTAATAGTTACGAATACCGCCAAACCAAGCGCTACCAATAGCCAATCTGCAACTTGAACACCAAATATAGATTTTTTTGATTTAAAGAATTTTTTCATCATAATAATTTGCTTTTCTATTATAACACTAGAAATAGCTTCTGAATTGAGTTATAATTCATCGGGTAACACCATCGGGGTGTGGCGCAGTTGATAGCGCGCTCGGTTTGGGACCGAGAGGTCGAAGGTTTGAGTCCTTTCACCCCGACCAAATAAAAAAGACCATCCGTAGGATAGTCTTTTTTATTTGGACCCAGGTCTGAAATGACCTCAAACCTTCGACCTAAATTTTGCCCTGGCAAAATTTGTAGGTCGAAGTTTGGCGTAGCGAGCGCAGCAAAAGAAAGCGCGTAGCATTTTCTTTTACAAACGAACGGAGGAGCTGTCCTTTCATTATATTAAATAATTAATATAACCACTGTGCCACACAACTAGTTAAAACCTAGGATCGTCCTCGACAACAACCTTACCGCGATAAACTTCAGCAGCTAACTCTGGCGGAATTGGATTAATCATAACACCAGTACCCAACTCCAACCCAGCCCAAACATTTGGTCGTGGTTTAATTTTGACATGCATATGATAACCTTCATTATTTACGGCATTTTCAAAGAAATAGTTATATGCAATGCCCAACTCATCCATTTTTCCCAAAACAAGTTTCATTGCCGTCGCAAATGACTTCTTTTCTTCATAATTTAGTTCCGATATTAAACGAATATGACGCTTTGGAATTAACCAAGCTTCATATGGCGTTTCACTGGCATAAGGTGCCAAGACAAACAAGTTATCATCTTCCCAAATAACCCGTTCACTATCAGTTTCTTTTTTAATAATGTCACAATATGGACAAACCAAATGCTCCAGATAATATTTAGTATATGCTCGAGATTCAACGTCAATCTTCGGCGGCAATATAGGCAAAGCAATTATTTGTGAATGAGTATGCGCAACTGAAGCTCCAGCTTTGCCGCCTTCGTTCTTAAATATAATCACGTATTTTACGCCGTTTATTTCACGTAATTCGTTATATCTGTTAATGTAAGCATCAAAAATCCGAACAATATGGTCAACGGAAAAATCATTAATGTCTAAACCATGTTTACGAGTTTCAATAAGTACCTCTGCCTGACCATAGGCATTGATGTTATCTAAAGAGAGTACGGCAAACTTATTTATAACCGATATAATTTCCCAATCGCCATTTTCATTATCATCACGATATGTAATTGTTTCGCCATTAAAATTTTGTGGACAAAAATAACAAATTTTATTAGATTCGATTTCAATCAACTTCTCAAATTTATGCGCACCCTTTGATCTATTTGGTGAAATAATCACATACTCATCTTTGAAATAACTTTTGCGAATTTCTGGATTGTTCATTTTATCTCCATGATTATTTTTTAATCAAGTTAAACTGACAGATCGCGCTTTCTAAACCATAGTAATGCCGCAACTGATGCAAAGATAGCAAACCCGCCCAAAGCTAATAATGCGTAATCTGGAAAAACATTTTTTGCAAGCAATTCCGACCCATTAAAATAATGAAAAAAACTAAAATATTGAAAGTTTTTTAGATTATCTTGCAAATTAGATATGATTGACAATACATACATTAAAGTTAGTATGCCACCAGTAACCATGCTTGCCTTACCTTTTTCGGAAAAAATTACAGAGAAAAGCACTGCCAGCGAATATACTGCCCAGACAAATAGAAATGCGCCACCTGCCGCCGTTAAGTAATTAGCCAAAACATAATCTATACCATGTAGTTTCGCGAGTGGAATTACCGCCAATAAACTAATAGCCGAAAATACAGCTAATAATAATGCCCCTGCAAAATATCGTTCAATAAAGATTCTCGTTCGACTGGCTGGCAAAGAAGCTAAGGTCTCCATAGTTCCCTTGTCAACTTCGTTAACGCAAATATAACTTGCGATTGATATTGCAAGAATAATGGCTAAAATTGGCCACAAAAAACTCATATATTCGGTAGAAATATACGATTCCAATGTCGAAAAAGAAAGCATACTAGGGTCTATGTTCATAGCCCGAAATAGTTCCGGAGGGAACGATTTCATCATCAAATCAATTTGAGTAGCCTGCTGTCGAATTGCTGGAAAAAGCGCTACGTACATCTCTAAAAGTGCTACAGCCGATATCGAATAGACAACAAATGATTTAAATTTATCTCGAATCATCCGAATAGTAAAAGCAAACATTATTTGGTCCTTTCATAAAACTTCATAAAGACATCTTCAAGTGAAGCGTGGGTAATCTCAAGATCAGTTACATGATGTCTAGCAACCAACTTCAAAACCGAGTTTAAATCTCCGCTTGTAGTAATAAGCAGCCCATTACCAATCTCTTCAATCTTAGTAACACCACTAATTTTAAACTCTGACGCTGCAAATTTATCACTAAAATGAACTTCAATTTTATGAAGCTTTTTTTCACCCAATGATTTAATACTTTCAACAACAACTAATTTTCCATTTTTAATAATCGCTACACGTCCACAAAGTGTTTCTATCTCTGGTAAATTATGCGAAGAAATAAAAATTGTTGTTCCATGATCACGCATTTCCATTAAAACTTTATGAATTTCATATTGCAGAAGTGGATCAAGTCCAACCGTTGGCTCATCCATAACTAGCAGTTTTGGTTCATGCATTAACGCTAAAATTAAACCAAGTTTTTGTTTGTTACCAGACGAAAGATGTCTAAACTTTGCATTTGGATTAAAATCAAAGCGTTTAATTAGACTTTCAACATTACTTGATTTTCCACGTACGCTCTCAAAAAACTTAATATGTTCCCAGCCTGTCCATTTATCATATAATTTGACGTTGCCAGGAAGATAACCAATATATTGTTTAGCAAGTGTCGAATCTTTTGACATATCATAACCAAAAACCGAAATACTTCCAGCCGTTGGTTTATTAAAACCCATCAAACATCGTATCGTAGTGCTCTTACCAGCCCCGTTAGGCCCCAAGAAGCCAAATATCTCACCGGCATGAACCTCAAGGTTAATACCATCAACTGCGTGCAATTTACCAAAGTGTTTTTTGAAATCTTTTATTACTATAGCATTAGCCATATGGCTATTATAGACCACAAATCTGTTTTGCTATAATAAAATAACCTCAAATTAATGAGGTTATTTTTATTCGGAAAGACCGATTAATTACTACGGGGTCCTTTACCAAGTGCCTTCGCACCAATGGCTCTAAAAAAGCTTTCAACTTTACCAGGTTGATGTTCAGATTCTGCTTGCCTAGCTCGTCTAGCGGCGAATACATCATCAAGCATCCCTGAATTTGATTCTTCTTCTGGATTTTTATCAATATTAACATCCAAAATTAATTCCTCGCGACCATTTAATCCACTTCCCCAATTGTCAATAGCACTCGGGTTTAAACTTTGGCTGTCAATACCATAACTTAAGTTATCTAATACTGATTCTGGTTGTTTTTGTTTTAAAAATTCTGACATGAACCTATAATAGCATAATAATATAAAAATGTAAAGTTATATACTATCTTATCCCACTTTATCCGCGTTTTTAAATATAAGCCTAAGCGGCAAAATACCGATTATCGACAATATCCCAATCCCCAACCCTATAGCTGTCTCAGACAAAGATAACTGGCTAAAATGAAATAGCTCTTGCAGCAAGGGAACGTTTAGCACCAAAGTCAAGAAGATAGCTGTGATGAATAATATAGCAACCATAGCTTTGTTTTCAAATCGAAATATATTGGCGAGCGCTTGCTTGCCAGAAATACCTAAAATCAAAATTATATTTGCAACAATTAAAATCAAGAATGTCATGCTGCGAGCTTTGTCTGCAGTCCAACCAATATCCGTTAGAATTTTAAATGAAGAAACCACTATGGCTGCGACAAACAGACCTTGGACTAAACTGCCTAGTACCATTCTTTTATTAAAAATTGAATCTTTTAATTTTCTTGGCATACGGTTCATGATATTTTTATTCTCTTTTTCATTTTCAAAAACAATCGTGCAACTTGGATCAATTACAAATTCCAAAAAGACAATGTGAGCTGGAGTAAGCACTAATGGCCATTTCATAATTACAGGTATAAGTGATAACATCGCAATTGGAATGTGGACCGAAATAATATATGACATAGCCTTTTGCAAGTTGTCATAGATTCTGCGACCCAAACGAACACCGTGGACAATAGATGCAAAGTTATCATCAAGCAGAACGATAGTAGCAGCCTCTCTGGCGACGTCCGTTCCCCTTTTACCCATCGCAATACCAACATGCGCCGACTTGAGAGCTGGGGCATCATTAACGCCATCTCCCGTCATCGCAACGATTTCACCATTTTTTTTGAAGGCATTCACAATTGTTAATTTGTTTGCAGGGCTAACTCGACTAAAAACTGACACAGTTTTAACAATTTCTTTTCTCTGCGCATCAGACAATTTTTCAAATTCGGAACCAGTAATTATGCCTTCCGAACCCAAACCAATTTTATTAGCTATACTCATAGCAGTCTGTGGATAATCACCAGTTATCATAACGACTTTAATTCCAGCATTTCTGCACATTTTTACCGCAGCTGGAACTTCCTTGCGAATTGGGTCGGCAAGACCAACTAAGCCTAAAAACTCAAAATCAAAATCATGTCGGCTATCTGGAACTGAAGAAAAATTTGTACCTTTAGCAACAGCCAATACTCTTAACCCATGTTCAGCTAATTCTTTGACTAGATTTTCAAACTTTTGGCAGCTCTTTTTATCAAGATGACACAAATCAAACACGGTTTCTGGAGCACCTTTTAGCGCGACGTCGTTAATTTTGCTACCAATTCCCCAAATATTAACAACTGACAGAGAACTTTCTTCAAGAGGATATTCTTTTATTATTGATTGCTTATTATAAATAGGCTTCACACTGCCAAAAGTTTGTTCACCAGCCGCGATAAAGGCCTCTTCCATTGGATCAAATGGGTTTTGTTGAGATGCCAAAACACCATATTTAATTACTTCAGAAATATCTTTAAAGTCATCACTATATAATATGCCGGCAGTATTAACGACAACCGCTAATGTCATACGATTTTCGGTTAAGGTTCCGGTTTTATCTACACAAAGAACAGTTGCACTACCTAGCGTTTCGATTGTATGAGCTCGGCGCGCCAACACATTACTTTTAGCTAATCTCCATGATCCAAGTGTTAAGAAAATCGTAAGAACAACTGGAAACTCCTCTGGTAAAATCGAAATAGCCAGCGTCAAACCAGCAAGTAAACCTTTTGTTAAATCTCCACTACTGGCCCAATACAATAATGCGAGTAGCACCGAAAGACTAATTGCCAAAGCTGCAACAAACTTAATTACTTTAGTAACTTCTTTTTGTAAAAGTGTTTTTTCAGTCTCAATTGATTTAAGTGACGTACCTATTTTTCCGATTTCAGTATTAAAACCAATACCAGTTACTTCAGCAATGCCGTGGCCTTTGACAACAAGGGTGCCTGAAAAAACTGAGTTTAATCTAAAATCTCTTATTTCACGAGTATGCTTTTCAACTGGTTCAGATTCACCAGTCAGTAATGATTCATCAACTCGTAAATTTTCTGCAGATATTAATTTTGCATCGGCTGGAACTCTACTACCTTCGCAAAGTATTATAATATCTCCAACTACAACTTCACGACCGGGTATTGTTACCCGTTTACCATCTCGAATAACATCAGAAATTGGGCTTGAAAGATTTCGAAGGGCTTCAAGCGATTTTTCTGTTTTCATATCCTGATAAAGCTCAATACCAATAATGCCCAAAAAAGACACAAGTAAAAGTAAGGCTTCATTTCTATCACCTAACAAAAAATAAATAGTAACAGTTGATAATAACAAAAAAATCATTGGCTCTAGTAACAAACCAATGATAGTTTTGAATATATTTTTTTTATCTTGGTTTGGAAGCTCATTAAAACCAAACTTTTTTTGTCTGCCAACAATTTCTTTTGATGTTAGACCAGTAATTTGAGTTGTATTCATCTAGCTATTTTAACATGTCAGACAAACAATTTAATCAATCACTAGTTCTTGTAAATATTTATTTAGCAAATTCAATGGCACGAGTTTCACGAATAACGTTAACTTTAATCGTACCAGGATATTGCATCGTACTTTCAATCTTGGTGGCAATATCACGAGCAAGCTTGATAGCACTTAAATCATCAACTGATTTTGGACTAACAATTACACGAACTTCACGTCCAGCACTAATTGCATAGGCTTTATCAATACCGTTAAATCCAAGTGCAATATTCTCAAGATCACGCATACGCTCTACGAAGTTTTCGGCGCTAACATTACGAGCACCTGGACGGGCTGTAGATAGTGAGTCACAAACACGAACAACTAAAGCTTCAGGTGTCGTAGCTTCTACGTCATCATGGTGAGCTTCAATAGCATGGGCAATCTCTTCTGACATACCATATTTACGAGCAAGTTCTGCTGCAATATGGTGATGTTTACCTTCCATTTTATGAGTCACAGCTTTACCTGTATCATGTAATAATGTTGCGATTTTAGTAATACGAACATCGGCACCAATCTCTTCGGCAATAAGTCCAGATAAATGTGCCATTTCAACACTGTGCATAAGCACATTTTGGCCATAACTTGTACGAAACTTTAATTCGCCAAGTAGTCGCAGCATTTCTTTTGGAATGCCTACAACGCCAACTTCCCTTGCTGCATCTTCACCAGCACGATTTATTTCTTTATTGATTTCAGTTTCAGCCTTAGCCACAACTTCTTCAATGCGTCCGGGATGAATACGGCCATCTTTCATCAATAATTCCAAGCTCATACGAGCAACTTGACGACGGACTGGATCAAATGAGCTTAAAATAATCATTCCAGGAGTATCGTCAACCAAAATATCTACACCAGTAGCACGTTGCAAAGCCTGAATATTACGGCCTTCTTTGCCAATAATACGGCCTTTCATTTCATCATCAGTTAGCTTAACTGCAGTTACTGTACGTTCTGCAGTAACTTCTGATGACATACGTTCCATAGCCGTTACTAAAATTGTTTGAGCCTGTTCTTCAGCTTCTTCTTTGGCATCATTTTGTAATTTATTAATTAAACCAACTAAATCTTGTTTGATGTCACGTTCGGTTACTTCCATTAACTTTTCAGCAGCTTCAGTTTTCGAAAGTTTAGCAATTTTTTCAAGTTTATCTTGTTGTTTAACACGAATCTCACGAATTTCGTCTTTAAGACCTTCAACACTTCGCTCTTCATTGCGTAATTTTTCAGCACGTTTATCAAGCTCGTCAATCTTACGATCAAGATTTGTTTCACGTTCAGCTAACCGGTTTTCAGTTCGCTTCCATTCGCTACGACGCTCATTTTCCAATTGGATAACTTCGTCTTTAGCCTTCAATACAATGTCACTAGCTTTTGTTTTGGCAAGAGCTATTTCTTTTTCAGCTTTAAGTTTGCCACCTGTTTGGCGACGCTTTTCATACACAACGGTACTGCCTACACCAGCAAGTACCCCAATAATTGCGGCAACAATTCCCTCTATCATATATTTTCCTTTCCTCGCCAAGACCCTGGTACTAAGTACTAGTATAAAAATGCTTGTATCATAATTTCAGTTGCCTGTGACGTCGGTTTCAAAGTTATTCAGAGTCCTTAATAAGGACTATATATATAGTAGCCTTTTTTATGCCATGTACGCAAGGTATTTATAATTAATCGGTACAAAATAAATAAATGACAGTTTAATCGTGCGGGTCCTGCCGCTTTGGTTTCCCCTAGAATTTTTTATTGATTACGATAAAACAATTTTAGGGGTCCCCACCAAACGTCACCCGTGATTAATATATAAATCAACTTTGCTAATTGTCGTAAGAAGTTAATCTCTCAAATCTATTCAAAACACGTCAACTATCATTACTTTATAACCAACAAACTGTGCGAAGCAGCCGAACGCCACGTGCTGACGCTAATGCGTCACACGTAGAGTGTGCTGTTGGTATAAATATAATGAGAGTGGACGATAAGAAAGTGATATTCTACAAAATAAATTGAAATTTGAGATTAATTATTTTTTTGGAACAGTAATATGCGCATCACTGCCATAAAAAGGCAAAACAATTTTCTCATTTTTACCATCTTGCAGCTTCATCATAACTTCATTTTGCCAATTATCGCCTCGTCCACCAACAATTGGAATGTTTTGTGCGTCTGCAATTGTATTTAAAACAGTTAAACCAATCCGCAAACCCGTAAAACTACCTGGTCCCTCAAAAACACCAATTGCTGCAATATCAGACCAAGTTTTATTATTTTCACTAAGTTTTTCCATTAAAAAGCTAAGTAAATTTTTTGCTAAAGTACGATCGGCTTGCCATTCATAATTTTGTTGCGAATTTTCATTAATAAAAGTCAATTTACAAAGTGAGGAGCTAGTATCCAGAAGTAAAATCATAAAGACAACTTCTCCACTATTTTCTGGCTAACTACACCACCAGACAATAATTCTAAACTTCGAGAATCTTCAGTCGGGGAAACGATTCTAATTGATAATCTGTCAGCCGGTAAAACTCCATTAACAACACCACCCCATTCAATAATAGTTATTGCCGTTGGGTCACTAATTACTTCCTGAATTTCATCGGCCATAATTCCTGCGCTATCTAAACGATAAAAATCGAAATGATTAAGCGTCAAATTATCACGCCCTTGATATACGCGGCTAATAGTAAAACTTGGGCTTTGTACGTGTTCATCAATATCAAGGCCAACTGCGATTCCCTTAACTAAAGTTGTTTTTCCAGCACCAACATCACCTATTAATTCAATAATTTCGCCACCCTTAAGCAACAAGCCAATTGACTCGCCAAAAGTCTTCATTTTTTCTTCACCATTTATCTCTATTAACATCATAATTATTATAACACCTGGTACTTTTTTACTACGTCGATTACAATAGAGCACAAGCAGTATGCGTATTTCAGATGTTATTATGGAAAAATTGCTCATACGCAGCGGTGTGGCTACTGTTGAGCGAATTGACACCCTTAAAGAAGAGGGGGTTCATTCAAAGCGCCCATTGCAAGAACTCGCAATTAAGAATGAAATCATTGATGATAAGACGTTAACAAAAGTTTTTGCCGAGTATACTCAAATACCCTATATCGAAGTTGACACAAAAGATATTCCATCCGACATTTTAGCTAAAATTCCAGAGCGTATCGCACGTCAATATAATGCAGTTTTATTTAAAATAGATGACGACGGCACTTGTTATTTGGCCATGGACGACCCAGATGATGTCCAGGCTGTAAATTTTATAGAAAAACAAATTGGCACAAATACAAAAATATTTATCGCTACCCATGAAAATATACTTGCAGCTCTTGATGCTTATCGAGGTGATGTAAATAACGAATTAAATGAAGTTATTGATATTCAACGAATCGATACTCCAGAAAATGAAAATATTACAGAACAGGACGTTGCTGAAAATTCACCAATTGCCCAAACAATTAACCTACTGCTTGAATACGCTATTAGGTCTCATGCCAGTGACATACACATTGAACCACGTGAAGGTTTTGTCCAAGTCCGCTATCGAATCGATGGTGTACTTAAAGAAGTAAACAAATTACCACGTAACGTATTAAATGCTTTAGTTAGTCGTATTAAAATTTTAAGTAACCTTAAAATCGATGAACATCGCGTACCACAAGATGGTCGTTTTAAAATCAAAGTTGCCGGCAAACAATATGCCTTGCGTGTTAGCACATTACCGGTTTCTGATGGCGAAAAAACCGTTATGCGTATTTTGGATGAATCAAACCAAGCTGTATCTCTTGAATCACTTGGCTATTGGGGCAGATCACTCGCAGCTATGAAAGATGCCATGCCAGAACCAAATGGGATGATCCTTGTCACCGGTCCAACTGGTAGTGGTAAATCAACCAGTTTGTTTAGCATCTTAACCATACTAAATACTCCAAACGTTAATATATCCACCATTGAAGATCCTGTTGAGTATAAAATACCTGGAGTTAACCAAACTCAAACAAATCAAAAAGCCGGAATGACCTTCGCCAATGGACTTAGAGCCTTACTTCGACAAGATCCAAATATTATTATGATCGGAGAGATTCGAGATGCTGAAACTGCCGATCTTGGTGTACAAGCAGCACTAACGGGACACTTAGTTTTTAGTACTTTACACACAAATAATGCATCTACTTGTCTACCGCGACTTTTGGATATGGGCATTGAGCCATTTCTTATCGCCAGTACAGTACGTGTTGTAGTTGGGCAACGACTAGTGCGTAAATTGCGCCATGAAACTAGAAAAAATTATCAACCAAACGAAGAAGAGAAACAGATGATAATTCGTATGTTCAACCTTAAGCCAGGTCAAGATTTTCGCTTTATCCATGAACTAGAAAAACAAGCTGCAGCAGAAGGTATCGGTGGAGATACGCCACTTAGCACCGACGAAAATGGCATAAATACACTATGGGCAGCTGATGAAAAAGACACTGGTAATGGTGCATTAAACGGCTATATGGGTCGCATCGGTATTTATGAAGTACTAATTAACTCAATAAATATACAAAAATTAATTGTCGCCAATGCTACAAGCAATCAAATTCAAGATCAAGCAATAGCTGAAGGTATGATAACCATGCAAACAGATGGACTTATAAAAGCACTTCGTGGTGAAACTACTATAGAAGAAGTAATAAGGGTTACTAAAGAATAATATGCTAACTTTTTCTTACATAGTATTAGATGGAAAAGGCAATCCAATTAATGGAAAAATGGATCAGGTTGATCGTGCCGGCGTTATTAACTCCCTTATCAAACAAGGCTTGCGCCCAATCAGTGTTAAAGAGTCTAAGAAAAAAGTTATTAATACAAATATCAATTTTGATAAATTTATGGGCGGTGGCAAAGTAAAATCCGACCAACTCGTTATGTTTACTCGTCAATTGAGCGCCATGGTTGGAGCTGGCGTGCCGCTACTTCGAGCACTTACGGCACTATCTGATAATGTTGCAAAAAGCCCCGCCTTAAAGAAAATATTGGAAACCATTATTCGCGATATCGAAGCTGGGTCAACACTTGGCGACGCCCTAGCAAAGCATTCTAATACTTTTGATGATGTATATGTAAACATGGTTCGCGCCGGAGAAGCTGCCGGAATTTTGGATGAAATTCTAAAAAGACTAGCCTTACAGCAAGAAAAAAGCTCAACAATGCGTAAAAAAATTAAAAGTGCTATGGCATATCCAATGGTCTTAATGGGAATTACAGTAATTGCCTTCTTCGGATTAATGATATTCATTATTCCTCAAATTGGTAAAATTGTTACCGACCTTGGCGGTGCAGATGCAAAATTACCAGGACTCACATTAGCCATGTTGGCAATTAGTGGATTCGTTACTTCTTATTGGTATTTAATCTTCATTTTTACAGCTGCTGCTATTATTGGATTTTCTCGTTACATTAAAACCAAAAAAGGAAAATATCGATTTCATTATGCCCTAACGGTAATTCCAATCGTAAGAACTGTCATTAAAAAAATATCAGTCGCACACTTTGCCCGCACATTTTCAGCCTTAATTGAAGCTGGTGTTTCAATGCTTGAAGCAATTGATGTTACCTCTAGGGCTGTAGGCAATGTTATATATGAAAATGCACTTATTCAAGCTGAGATAGAAGTAAAAAATGGAAAATCACTTTCTTCAGTAATTATGGCCAACCCATTGTTTCCGCCTATCGTATCTCAAATGCTTTTGGTCGGCGAAGAAACTGGACAAACCGATAAAGTTTTAGTGAAAGTTGCTGAATTTTACGAAGAAGAAGTTGATATTACCATCGCATCGCTAGGTACAATTATCGAACCTGTTATGATCGTTATTATGGGTGGTATGGTGGGATTGATTGCAGCCAGCGTAATGTTACCTATTGCGGGTATGGCACAAAACATCAAATAATTAAGGCTTTTTATAAAATGCTCATGCTATAATAAAGGCAGCATTCATTAGTGGGCATCATGACAAAATTATTTTATACAGATAAACCTATAATTGGTCTTGATATCAGCAATACTGGTATTAAAATTATGGCCATCGACGTTAAACGATGGCTTGTACTTGGTTACGGATCGATAGACTTAGATCCAACCAAAGTCAAAGAATCACTCGAAGGAAACAGCACTTATCTAGCTGAAAATATTAAACTGCTCATTGATGAAAAAATAATTGGCGCACTTCCAAGCAATCATGTTGTGATTGGAATTCCGACAGCGCGCACCTATTCAAGAACTTTTAATTTACCACTTAGCGTAAAAAAATCCCTAAAAGACGCCGTTGAACTTGAAGTAGAACAATATATACCCGTCCCGACATCAGCACTCTACATCGACTATCAGATAATTGAACATAACAAAAAAGAAGTTACGGTTTTAATGAGCGCCGTCGCACGTTCTATCGTTGACCGCTGTATTACTGCTGCCGAAAGTGCTAACTTAATAGTAAGTTTGGTTGAACCAGGTATGAATGCAGTTGCTCGATTGCTTACCAACACAGAAGATGGTAGCTTGCCAACTGTTATAGTCGATATTGGGCCAGCCGGTACTGATATCGCAGTTTTAGATAGTAATGCTATCCGTATAACCGGTGGAATCGCAATCGGGGGAAACACCTTCACGCTAGACATCGCTAAAAAACTTGGCGTTACGCTTGAAAATGCCCATCAATTAAAGGTATTGAATGGGCTTAGCGCTGGTCCAAGACAAGAAAAAATTAGTAGTGCTCTTGAATCAAGCTTAAAACAAATTATCGTCGAAACTGGTAAGGTTATGCGTTATTATAATGAACGAATTAGTGATGACCGTAAACTTGAACAATTATTGGTTGTTGGTAGTGGGAGTAATCTACCTGGAATTGGCGAATATTTTACTAATGAATTAGTTATGCCAGCAAGAGTAGCTAGTCCATGGCAAAAACTTGATTTTGGTAAATTACCAGAACCAGTACGACAACTGCGATCACGCTACATAACAGTTGCTGGATTAGCTAGTATTACTCCAAGGAGTATTTGGAAATGATAAATTTATTGCCAGCCACATCTAAACAACAGCTTCGTGCTGCTCGTGCAAATATTGTATTAATTAATTATTTGATTCTTTTAGGTTTTGCTGTCGTATTTTTAGTAGCAGCCTGTTTTATATCATATTTATTTCTTGTTGACGCCAAGACAACTGCTGAAAAAATAATAAACAATCAATCTATAACGATTGCGAAACCATCTTCAGCAAACAATAGTAGTTTAATGAATATTGAGTTTACAAACGCTAAAATTATCATCGGTCAACAAGTATCTTATAGCGAAATAATTATGAACATTGGCAATATTTTGCCGGAAGGTGTAATCATAGATTCTCTTTTGCTAAACAGCAATACCCTTAATTCGCCCGTGACAATAAATGCGCATGCCAAGTCTTATGATAATACGGCAATCTTAAAAACAAATTTCCAAAATTCTGCTCAATTTTCAAACTTTAGCATAAAATCACAAGTCATGAATCAAAATGGTTTATCCGGTTATCCGGTAGAATTTAGTTTTGAGGTAACTATCAATAGAGGTGTTAAATGATTAAAAAACCAAGAATAAAAGCGACAACAATACGCTCAACAATGAGCGTCATCATAGTGCTGACAATTTTATTGTCAGTTTTAGGTTTTTATTTTGCCCAAGATATGCTTAAAACTTTCGAATCAGAAGTAGACGTTGTTGTTTCAAAGGCCAACCTTAATAAAACCAACCCCAGCCAATCAAATATGGCTTCGGAAGACATTGATAAATACCAGGCTCCATATAAAAAAGCCCTAACGTTAGCGACTTCGGCTCAAGATTATCAAACAACAATAACAAAAAACCTGAATCAATATGCGTCAATAAGTGGTATCTCGATCACAGATTTTAGTTTTTCAAAAACAGCTATAACAACAAATGTAACATTGCAAAATAGCGGGATAAGCACAAATCAGGTAACAATTAAACTGAATAATCCTGTTAACTTTTCTGGATTAATGCAGTTTTTAAAATCAATCGAAAGCAGCTCACCAGAGTTACAGCCAACTGGTATAAATATTACTTCTATCCCAAATTCAAACAATACAGTTACAGTCGAACCATTGACAATAGAGTTTTACACTAGGAATATATGAAAAATAAAACAATTATAAACCCTTTATCATCAATTACCGGCATAGTTACAAGGTTTAACTTAGTTTTGTTTGTCATTATTATTACAAGCGGATTAATATTCTCCGTTTTAGTGTTAAAAGATATTCTAGATCAACCATATAACGATGACACTCAAGCCACAAACTCAGAATCGGTTATAATTGACCAAGCGACTATCGATATTCTTAACAATACAAAAGCCGTTGACGAAAACTTAGAAGTAAAAGCACTACCATCAGGTAGAATCAATCCTTTTAGTGAATAATTGGCGACAATTTCAAAAAACCCTTATACTAATATCATGCTAATACTTGGATCTAGACTAATAGGAACCCCAATCATGGGGTTGCAAACAGGCACCCAGTTAGCTATTACTAAACTACCGATCATCGATCCTAGTAACTTAAAAATTATTGCTTACGAAGTAGACGGACCACTTTTAACCGAGAAACCATCTTTTATACGTGTTGCGGATGTACGCGAATTAAGTGGCGTTGGTATGATAATCGATAGCAATGATGAATTCATTAACAATAAAGATGTAATCTCTATCCAAAAGGTCTATGAATTAAATTTTAAGCTGATTGGTTTAAATGTCGTAAATCAAACTGGCCAGAAGCTTGGGAAAGTTAGTGATTATAATCTCGAAACGGACAGTTTTGTAATACAACAGCTAAACGTTAAGCCAGGTATCTTTAAAAGTTTATCTGACACCGAGTTACTTATACAGCGATCGCAAATTGTCGAAATTAATAATTGGAATATTATTGTCAAGACGGCTGCAAAAAAACTAGAGCCAGTTAGCAAGCCTGCCAAACTGACCTATTTAAACCCCTTTAGATCATCAAGCCCACAAACAAGTGAACGGCATTAGACACGAAAACTTATTCGCTTTCAATCAATGCTCGCTTTATATCGTCATAGTTAAAACCAAGTCGAACAAGATACATCGTTAATTTTTGATTATCTGGGTAGTGATTACGTTTTTTTGCAATGATTTTTTTTATTTCAACTTCATCAGTTCGTTCGGTTTCTCCAATCGCTTGACTAATAATCGCATCAGAGACACCCTTTGATTTTAGCTCTGCTGTTAATTTTCTCATACTCGCGCCCTTTGTTAGCGAACGATTTTCAATCCAATATTTTGTAAATTTAACGTCATCTATATATTTTTTTTCAATTAATCTATCAAAGACCCGTGAAGTTATCTCTGGCGAGACACCAGGCTTTAATTCACCGTTTTTGTCACGAATCTGTCTAGTCTTGCGATATAAGTAATCACGGACCTCACGCAGGCTATGAGGACGCATCAAGCAATATTCCAATGCTCTACCATAGACCTTACCAAACTGACTTTCTTGTTCAAGCAAAATCAACTCGGATTCATCATATTCGCAACCGGCTTTAATGCCAAGGTCGATTAACTGGTACGTATCTAGACTAAATCGATATTTTCCATCGACAGATATATTAACTCGATTTTTGTCCCTTATCTGAGCGGATATTGATGTTATTTTCATTCAGAGATAACGTCAGAGTCAGTAGCTGCAGCGACACTTGGGTTTGAGGCATTAGCCTCTTCGATAACTCGTGCCCGAACCTTAGCATCAATTTCAGCTAAAACTTTTGGATTATTTTTTAGATATTCTTTGCTAGCTTCACGACCCTGTCCAATTTTTGCATCAGCATAGTCAAACCAAGCACCAGATTTACCAACAATGTTGTGCATTACTGCAAGATCTAATACATCACCCGTTCGACTGATACCTTCGTTATACATAATATCGAATTCAGCAATACGAAATGGTGGCGCAATTTTGTTCTTTACAACTTTAACTTTAGTACGATTACCAATAATTTCCTCACCAGATTTAATTTGGCCAGTACGACGAATGTCTAGACGAACTGAAGCATAAAACTTTAACGCATTACCGCCAGTAGTAGTTTCTGGGTTCCCAAACATAACGCCAATTTTCATACGAATCTGATTAATAAATATGACAGTTGTTTTACTTTTACTAATAATACCAGTCAATTTACGTAGAGCCTGGCTCATCAAACGAGCTTGAAGACCCATATGACTATCTCCCATGTCTCCATCAATTTCAGCCTGTGGAACAAGCGCCGCAACTGAGTCAACAACAACCATATCTACGGCATTTGAACGAACTAATGTTTCAACAATATCCAGAGCTTGCTCGCCATTATCAGGTTGAGACACAAGTAAATTATTAGTATCAACACCTAATTTACGAGCATATGCAGGGTCAAGGGCATGCTCGGCATCAATAAAAGCTGCCGTGCCACCTTTTTTTTGAATTTCAGCAATTGCATGAAGAGCAAGTGTTGTCTTACCAGATGATTCCGGCCCATAGACTTCAATTATGCGTCCAATTGGATAGCCACCACCAAGTGCGAGGTCAAGCGACAAAGAACCGCTGCTAACTAACTCAACGTCAACAGTTTTAGTATCGCCAAGTCGACGAATTGCTCCATCACCAAATTGCTTATTGATTTGTTCCTGCGCTAATCCGAGTGCCTTAAGCTTTCCCTCAGTTGCTGTAGGTTTCACGCCCAACTCTGCTCTTTCGGCCTTTTTTGCTACCATAAAAATCCCTCTCTCTTATTTATATTAATTATACGTTGATAACACATAATTTGCTATAATGTCCTTCAAGTCTACGCAATATTACAGCATGCGATGATATAATATATACAATGAAAAAACATTCTTCTGGATTTACAGTTATTGAAATTATATTCGTCGCAGTCATAGCTAGTGTTGTAAGTGTCCTATTTTTTATGCAGAAAAATAACCTTGAGATTGTGGCTAGTGACAACACTAAAAAAACAGCAATAAATGCCATGTATTATAGTTTAGAAGAGGTTTTTTATCCTAAGAATGGTTATTACCCACAAACAATTAGTAGCAATAATATTAATACAATCGATCCAGCTTTATTCACCGATACAAGTGGAGTTAAAATAAATACTGAAGGTAGCTCATACACATATACGCCAACAAATTGTATTGATAATAAATGCAAAAGCTACACACTCAAAGCAACCCTTGATAACGAAGATGATTTTGTAAAAACTAGCAAAAATAACTAAAAATTAATTAATTGCTCGTCCATTTTTGAAAGCTTCAACTGCGTTATTTAAAATAGCGATAGCAGCTTTTGGATTAGCAACATAATTAAATTTGTAAGTGGTTTCATCGCCCTCGGTGCTTAACCTAATTGAACCAAAATTAAAAATCTGTTGTACGATTCCTGTCTGAGAGTAACTTACATCTTCAATATCAGCTAAACTGACAGTTTGTTCTTTTCTTGAAAAAATACTAGTTTGGATTTCCTGAATAACACTCTCATTAGTAAGATAGAATTTATTATTTGAATATACATAATAAACAATATAAGTGCTGATTATCACCAAAACGATAAACACTATTATTGGAAACAAAATTGATGAAGCGGTAATTGACGTAGAGTTAATTAACAAAGACTGGGTTACTAAATCAAAATTAAATAACAAAGTGAAAGCTAGCGTAATTAATATTACACCAAGAGTTACTGGTAAAAATAGACCAATTTGATGTCTTCTCACAGACGTAATAACATATTCACCTTCACTCAAATTTAGCTCAGGATATATACGAGTAGCTCTATCATGTTTTAGCTTTGTCGCATCACTGACGATAAGTTTTTCTGGCTCAACTGGTCGTAACATATGAACAGGTTTAGTCTGTTCGTCTTTTATTTGATTTTCAACATGTGGATGTGCATATAAAGGTTGCCCTTCGGCATCGTAGGCAACTGGTCTTTCGTAGTCCTTTGGTTGTGGTTCTGAATTCATGAGTCTATTATATCAACTTTTCTTGGCTTTCGTTATCATCTTGTACTTTACCAACATGTTTATAAGCTTTCGAAGTTACTCGACGACCACGTGGAGTACGTTCAATGAAGCCAATTTGAAGTAAATATGGTTCGTAAAAATCCTCAATTGTCGTTGCTTCATCGCCAGTTAGTGCTGCAATAGTGTTTAAACCAACCGGATTAGTTCCATAATTATCAATAATGCTGTTTATTAAATTTCGATCACCTGGATCAAGCCCAAGTTCATCAATTTCAAGTAAGGCTAAAGCCGATTTAGTAATTGGCACATCAATAATACCATCGCCATTTACGTCAGCGTAGTCGCGAACCCTTTTTAATAGACGATTAGCAATACGAGGTGTTAAGCGCGCTCGCGTGGAGAGTATCTTAGCTGCTTCTGTATCAATTTTACTATCTAATATATTTGAGGCTCGACTTACAATACGTGCAATCTCATCTGGTGTATAAAATTCTAATCGATGTATAATTCCAAAACGGTCTCTAAGTGGCGCCGTCAAAGCACCAGTTCGCGTCGTAGCGCCTATTACTGTAAATTTTGGTAAATCTAACCGAATGCTACGAGCAGCCGGGCCCTTACCAATCATAATATCAAGTTTAAAGTCTTCCATTGCACTATAAAGCACCTCTTCGACGGCTCGACCCAAGCGATGAATCTCATCAATAAATAAAATATCACCATCGGCAAGATTAGTTAAAATACTGGCTAAGTCACCCGCTCTTTCAATAGCCGATCCGGCTGTAATCCTAATATTCGTCCCCATCTCATTAGCAATAACAGTTGCCATGGTGGTTTTACCTAATCCTGGAGGACCATACAAAAGAACGTGATCAATTGGTTCGCCCCGTTTTTTGGCTGCATCAATCGCCAACTTTAGATTATTCTTTAAACGATCTTGGCCAATATATTCCTCAAAAGACTTTGGTCGTAAAGAGACTTCAATCTTTTTTTCATCGATGTCATCTTCATGCACGCTTGAATCTATAATTCGTTCGATTGCCATTATAAACTACCTCTTAGCGCCTGTGTCACGCGAGCTGCAGTCGGTAGTTCTGTTGATATACCCTCAAGCGCCTTAGCTGCATCATTAAGATTATATCCAAGGGCCATCAAAGCCTCGAGAGCTTCATCGCTTACGGATATCACGCTCGACAACCCCATGTTATTTACATCTGTCATCGTCGCCGTACCAACCTTATCTGATAAATCGACTGCTACTCGTTCAGCAGTTTTTTTGCCAACACCGCTAGCTCTTGTGATAAATACGGCATCACTATTTGCAATTGCATTACGAACCATTTCGGTACTGCCAAGTGACAAAATAGCCAAAGCAGCTTTTGGACCAACACCCTGGACTGTGATTAACATTTCAAATAATTTTTTAGCAATTAAACTTGAGAAGCCAAATAATTCCTGGCTTTGCTCTCGTATATGGTGATATGTGTAAAATTTTACATTTGAGTCAAGCGCGGCAATATCAAAATCACCTGCCGCAAGTTGGACTTCATAACCAACGCCATGAACATCAACAATCACTGAAGATCCGAACTTTTCTACTACTAAACCATAAACATGCGCAATCATATATATGTATTATACGCGAGTCATAAGATAATGGGTAATTGCTGCCGCCAAAGCATCAGCACAGTCGTCTGGTTTTGGAGTTTCAGTTAACCCCAATTGTACTCTAACCATTTCTTGAACCTGTTTTTTACCAGCTTTTCCATAGCCTGTAACCGTCTGCTTAATCTGTAAAGGTGTATACTCAGCAATCGGCATGCCGCCTTTTCGACCAGCCAGCATTGCAACACCCCGTGCATGGGATACGCTCATAGCCGTAGTGACATTTTGTGCAAAAAATAATGTTTCAATAGACATAAATTCTGGTTTTGTTTCGGCAATAATATCAGTAAGACTATCAAAAATGTCCTCCAAACGAACATCTAGCGGTGTATGCGCTGGAGTTGTAACTACACCGGCATCAATTAGCTTCATTTTTCCGTTCGTTATTTCAATAACGCCAAAGCCTAGAATACCCGTTCCAGGGTCAATACCAATAATTCTCATATCGTTAGTATACCTGATATTTAGAACTCCAGCATCAAATATGACGCAATAACACATTGCACTTCGCGGGTCCTGTCCTTCGGTCCACCCCTAGTTTATAAAAATGGATTACCATTTTGTAGTAAACTGGGTTCGCCCCGCCGAACGCCACCCGTAAGTATCTTTGAATGCTAAAATGATAATATTTTCAAATCATCAGAAAGCACGCCAAACATTCCACCTTATTTTGGAGGGATGTGGCCGGTAGGCCAGCCGAGCGCCACGTGCTGATGCTACGCATCACACGTAGAGTGGCCCGGATAAAATAATGGTGGGATGTTGGGCGGTAGAAAAGAAAAACTCAAGTATGTATAACATTTATTACTTCCGAAATAACAATATGCCAATTTTTTGAACTAGTTTTACTATTTCTTGTCTCCATTCCCATACACCATAAATAATTGCAACTGCCCCGACTCCAGCAAGTGACCACCAAAGAACATAATTATTTGAACTCTCAAATGTTTGCTCTGGTGCATAATCCGCCGTTGGAATTGCACTAACTATATTTCGACAACGATTAGTTTCAGGATTGCGTTCTTGGCCTTCTTCACAGGGCTTTAAATCACTTGAACCTAATACCGCCGTAATTGACCTGCAACGATTTGTCTCTGGATTACGCTCTTGACCTTCGGCACAAGCCGTTAAGTCGGCCACGTCAGATGCGATATTACGGCAGCGATTAGTTTCTTCGCTTCTATATTGTCCATCCTTACAAGGCGTTAAAGATGAACTAGTGTCAACAATTAGTCTACATCTATTCGTTTCAGGGCTACGATATTGGTTTACATCGCATGGCACTAAATTGCTAACAATCTCTGGAGTATTATTTTCTTCCTCGACTATAGGCCCTGGCTCAACCAAAGATATCTTATTTGGCTCATTCGGTGTTGGCTGATTAGTGTATTGCCAAATGTCATCAATCAAAGCCCAAGCCATCCCTTCCGGTGGATCATCATAGATTTGAGTTTCATTAATCAATAGATTATCCAAACCAAACAAATGAACACCGCTAGTAGTATTTACTAGCGTAAATTTTATTTCATCATTCAAAAATGTTTTATATTCACCAGCTTTAATATATAAATCAATCGGAAAATAATATGCATGAGTATAGTTATTACCAATATAAAAAATGTAACTTGATAAGTTTATATCAGTCTCATTTGGGTTAAATAATTCAATAAATTCATTACCATCATCACTACCTACGGCATTAGGTAATAATTCGGTAATTTGTAACGGCAATAAATTTAGACTACAAATATTTTTATCATCTTTAAAATAATCACTTGGCACAGTTGCTTGAAAATCATCTAAATTAGAGCATTTATCAAAAATAATAACGCATCCACCGTTAACGTCAAACTCCATATCATCAGGAAGACTTTGTTGCATCCCGTCTATATTTTTACAAATATCAACCGGGATAGGGCTACAATTACCGCTATTATCAACTTCATAGCCATCAGGTATAGTTTGTTGTAAACCATCAATATTTTGACATGAGTCTATCTGACATTCACCATTAGTATCGGCCAAATAACCACTTGGCATGACGATTTGCATTCCGCCTATGTTTGAACAAACATCAATTGGAGGAGGGTTACATCCTCCGTTGTCATCTATCGTAAAATTAGTTGGAATAACTTCCTGGATGCCTTCAATATTAAGACAAACATCAATAACATCGTATAAAGCTCCGTATTGATATTTGGTTCGAAGGGAAGAATTAATAAAATCGTTTTTATTATCATCCGTATCAATTAGAGATCCAGTTACTGGGTCTTTCCGACGCTCAATCACTCTTGTTGAATCAATTGGCATGGGGTTTAAGCCCTCGGCGTTTATGGCATCCCCCCATCCAACTCTATCAATCTCTTTTCCCAAACCGTCCATCAAATAAACATGCCCACTTGCTCCAGTGCCAAGACCAGGAATTATAATCATATCAGCTGGGAGACCAGTCTGTAGTGAGGCGGCTAATGCAAAAGAATTGGGTCCTAAAAAAATATGAACCGCTGGATCTGGATCATTAAAACAACCAATACTGACGTAAGGCATAGCATTTTTAGGCGTACTGTAATAAATGCATAAACCAGATACTTCATATGGCAAATCAGAATTATTATATAACTCTACAAGACGGTTTGTGGCCGAATCACCAACCTTTATCTGACTAATTAACAGATTTTGGCTAATTGCGTTTGAGTTTTTAGATATAAATATTGCCAAAAACAGGCTGGTAATAATAGCAAATTTATATAGCTTATGCATATCAAAATAATATGCTAATTTTAAGCTAAATACAAGTTTATTTTATTATTCTGGAATATCAGCTGTAATATCAGCGTTAGTATGAATATTTACTACATCTTCAACATCATCAAGTGCATCAAGTATTTTGATAACTTTTCGTGCAATTTCGGGATCGCTTACCTCAACCTGTGCATTAGGCACATATTGAAGTTCCGCGCCAGATACGGCAAGTCCAGCTTTAATTATTTCGGTTCTAACCTTGTATAGCTCTTTTTGTTCAGTATAGACTACTAATTCACCATCTTCTTCAACGGCATCCTCTGCCCCTGCGTCAAGAACCGTAAGAAGCGCATCTTCACCTATTGCAGCAACCCTGATAACTCCTTTTATAGAAAATTGAAACATTACACTGCCAGCATCGGCAATACGACCGCCATTTTTTGTTAAAGCATTTTTAATTTCAGGAAATGTGCGATTTTTATTATCGGTTGCCGTTTCAATAATAATACCAACACCACCTGGGCCCATAGCTTCATAAGTCGTTTCTTCAAGTACTGCAGCATTTTTATCACCAACGCGATCAATTGCTCGTTGAATATTAGCAGCTGGCATATTTGCCTCTTTAGCTTTTTCAATTGCCATATACAAAGTCGAATTCATTGTTGGGTCAGTGCCACCACGAGCCGCAATCGCAACTAAATTTCCCAATCTTGTAAATATAGCACCGCGCTTAGCGTCTTTTACGCCTTTTTCTCGTTTAATAGTTGACCATTTACTATGTCCAGACATATAAAAGCCTCTTAACTTTATTGTTTAATTTTACTATTATAACAGATATAAGATTACTCGACCAGGTTAACTTCACGCAAATTATATTTTGTTACACGCCACATATAAAAACATAGCCCAACAATTGCCAAATAATAAACAGCTACCCACCAAATTTGTAGATGTACGTTATTCGTAGCCGCCCAAGGCAAATTAGCTAAATATTCAATAACTTTTACCATATAACGCAGTAACCAAGTTGCCGGCGTACCAATTAGCCATGATAAAGAGGGCAAAATAAGACCACCCAAACCAGCCACAAAAGTTAGTAACATTGCCAGCGGCACCAAAGGCAAAATCAACAGATTTGAAACAATTGCAATATTTGATAATTGTCCAAAAGCCATCACAATAATTGGTAAAGTCACAACTTGCGCAGATATTGTCTCGCCCAATATTTGCATTATAGTCCCCGGCTTTTTATCACCAAATAAATATCTTTGTAATAGCGGAGCCACAATCATAACCCCTGCAAAAGCTGCAAATGATAGCTGCCAGCCAAGGTCACCCCAGGCATAGCTTGGGTTAATTATTACTGTTACAGCTACCGCAAATGGCAACAAAACTAATGGGTGAAATTGACGACCATAGTACCATGCCAGTAAACTTAAACTTGAAACAAGTCCGGCTCGTGACATGCTCGGACTCAATCCAGCAATTGACATAAAAATTACAATCATAGTACCGGCCGATAAAGTTGATAGATATTTCGAAACCTTTATAAATAATCGTCTGGCTAATCTAACTAATATTGTCAGGTTATATCCGCTCGCCACGACAACATGTGTTAGACCGACGACCTGCAGTGCTAATACTAAATCTGCCGGTAACGACCGACGCTGTCCGACCAAATAACCTATGCCTAAACTCGCCTCTGGATCAGGGACAGCTTTGCGAATTCCATCCGCAAACCAGTCCCTCACGACCCTAGCAATATCGCCAGGCAGGGGATAAATAATCTTATCAATCACGGCACGATACACAATACCGGCAAAATTTCCAAAACCTGTCTGCAAAATTCCATGCAATAATAATTTATCACCTCTCTTAATATCACTTGAGGCAGTTGTAATCCATAGAACCCCAGGCGCCGACTTACCTTCTATAAATATATTATCTAACCTAATAGATATCTGTCCTGAAGCGCCAATATCAACATCATCTTTAACCATCCCCTCTATATAAATAGTTTTGCCATACAGTGGTTTATATGCACCTAATTCATTTTGTGATATTGATCCACGCCAAAGCCCAAATAATAAACCTCCAATTAATAAAAATGGTATTAAATAGATATATTTTCGCCACATTACAATAGCAACCAAAAAAATTGAAATTATCAAGCAGGGGATAGATGATAAGCTATATCCCCCACTATATTTTGCAGAAAAGACACCAATAAATATACCGACGCACAAAATAGCAATTAACCATGACGTGTGAAGTTTATGTTTTAGCACCCACCAAGACATGGGTTTAGTATAGCAGATGCTTAAAATTAGCTTAGGTGTTACCGTGAGACTTGTCACAGTAAAATAACTAATTATATCCATTGGAGACTATCACTTCACTTCGTGACAGCCAGTGAGACTTGTCACAGTAAACTTCATTCTGAATTTTCTGCGACCCCGCCTCAGTCGGTGACGTTCGTCATCCGGCTTCCGGCCTTGCGAAGTGCCGACATGGCACTTCTCACTCACTCCATCCCACGGATGTCGTGATTTCAAATCCTAACAGGATTTCACCATAATAAAATACCCATCTTTCGATGAGTATTTTGTTATGGTGAGACCAGTGAGACTTGAACTCACGACATCCTGCTTAAAAGGCAGACGCTCTAACCAGCTGAGCTATGGTCCCGCATCTAAAAAATGTACCATTTTTAGGTGTAGTCTGTCAACTTTAGTGGCGTTTTTCGGACGATTTCGCTGGTTTTGTTAAAAATATATCAACCACGGCGACAATCAAACCAGCACCGATAATCAATTCCCTATTTGCCACAATTGTATTGTAGATATTTGCGCCCAACCCTTGTAAAACAAAAACATGACCGATTGGTTCGATTAAAAATGCAATTGCAAGTAGAGTAAATAATCCAGATCCAACCAAACGTCCGATAAGCGTTTTATAGGTGTAACCATGAAATAATAATAATCCAGCTGGTAAAAGTACAATTATTGAAAGCGTAATAGCAGACGTTAAAGGCCCAGACGGGATGCCTAGCCCACTAGCAATTAACCCAGCGTCATAACCCCAAATACTGCTTAAAAGCGAACCAGAGGCTAATGCTAGCCCCAGGAGGCCAAACCTACGCTTAGAGCTAAATGCTGCAAAAAACAAACCTATAGTCAGCAAAATACAGATTATTAAAACCTGCATATTAAGTTATACCTTATCTTCCGCATCAAGTTCAAAAATTGCCGTACTATTTAGCGTTATCGCCTTGCTATCAACCGACCCGGCTGGTAACTCAAGTATGTAACGCGCAGCCGATTTAGGGCTGAAAAGTGAATCTCCCGAATTATCTGGTGACGCGTTTTTTACAACATATACAACTTTTTTATCAAAATTCAACCATACAATATCGATTTTGGCTTTTATGTCTTTAGTGCCAACATCCCATTTTTTGTCACTAGAAAAAACTATTAACAATGCTTGATCAGGATCAAATTCAGCCGTGCCAGCTAATCCCCTGCCAATATCACCATCATTTGATACAACTCTGGTTTTAAAAACCCCATCGCCAATTCTTAGCGTGGTTTTTGGCTGCAAAATATTAGGCAAAACTATAAAAGCAAAAGCACCTATAACCATCAACAAGACCATGCTAATAATAGGACCAATGCCCCAGTTATGGCGTGAATTCATAAGATAATATGCTCATGAAATATCATAAGCATATTATAACAGTAAGTCATTTTAATTATCTATATAAACAAAACTAAGTTTGTTTTGTTATAGTTCGTGATATCTTCTTGATAACATTTATTTGCACTGCCTGTTCGAGTCGACGGATGTCTGCCAACAAATTTGATCGATTATGATTAAAAAGTACAATTGTAAAAACTGGACTATCGCCATTTCTAGCAAAATCACACATATCACCATGTTTTTTAATTATGTCAATACGCGTAAATGATTCAAGTTTTCGAATTTTATTAATACCATCAATATTTTTTAGTTTACCCCTAGTGCGAGCATAGAATTGCATGACCGAAGTATAGCCTCTGGCCTTTTTGGTTATAATTGGTTTTTTTGGAATCCTAATTAAAATATCGTTTAGTGAATGGTCAAAACCATAGGATAACTCGTACATCTCGTGACGAAAACCACCAATACGAGGTCCTAATTCGATTATTTTCCATCCATCTTCTGTTTTCATTAATTCAATATGACAAGTTGTGCTACGAAGATTCAATGCCTCAATAGCTTTTTCGGCAACTTTTTGAGCGGCTTCTATTTTATAAGGCTTTAACACTACTGGTGTAATTCTCATATAGCCAAAAAAATCTTCAAAGCCTACAGACCTACCGGTCTTAACGTGAACTAATGGAGTATGATAAACAACACCTCTTTGGTTTACGTATGAATCGATTGAAAACATGGCGCCATCCATAAACTCTTCAACAAGTATTTGCGGTTCGCCTCGACCCTTTTTTTCTTTGTAAATTCTATTAATTTTATGAACCGTATTTTTTAAATTAGATTCAAGCTCCTCGCGGTGATAGCACAAGGTTACTAACAAGCTAGCAGCTAAACCAGCCGGTTTCACCATAAGTGGAAAACCAACTGTTTTTTCGATGCGATCAAGCGTCTCTTTAGTAGCGTCATGAACAACCGTGAATTTTGGCGATATTGATTTATCGTAAGCCCTCAACAATTGACGCATACGAACTTTGTCGGTCGTCCAATCAAGAGATAATTCAGTTGGAGTATTGATATAAGGTATATGTGGTATTACTTTTTTTAATAAAGGAATATTTCTTTCCGCGCGACACGTGACTGCCAAAAAACGATCTTTATATGGAGCTAAGGCTTTAAAAATAACCACTGGTGTAGAAAAATCACATTTTATATAGATAGTTTTATTGTTACTAATTTGGTCATCATTTAAACTAGTAGGGTCTGTGGAGTCAAGTAAAACACAAGCAACAAGTTGTTTATTAATCATCTTTTCTAGACGCTTAATAGCTACCATTTGTGGTTCCAAATAAGACCCAACAAAGAGGATCATATCACGGGTTTTTGCTTCGTCGAATTCAGACATACCTTTATATAACCTCACATTTATGATAATAACAATAGGATTATTATTATCGTATTGACTTGGAAAATTCTATCACTTTTATTCCATTTAGTCAAGTGTTATAGGGCCTAAATAATTGTCTATATATTTAGTAAAATTTCTATCAAAGCGAACTAAGATAACCTATATATTTTGAAACAGCACTTCGTGAAATTCCCGAAGTTGGCGTATCGTGCATAGTTAAAAGTGGTGCTTTATTAATCTCGGTCATAGAAACATCTAAATCCTCTTGAGTATGATTTATTTCAGGAAAACGAGCTAACATAAAATCTACACCAGCAACTGGTAATTCACAAATTAGACTAGCTTCTTCGGCATTTTTTATCAACCAGTCAGGAAGGTTATCAGTAACGTCAACCGTTTCGCCTCCAGCCCCATAATTAGCAATACCTAAGACCGACACCTCTTCACCAATGCTCGGAATATTTTTGATTTTATCTTTCATATAAGTGCGGGCTTTTTCAACATCAATAGTGGCCAACTCTGTGTGATATGCCTTGCCGCGTCGTTCTGTCGCATTCTCTATTTCGATAAGTTCCAACACATTATGAATTCCATCACCAAATACTCTAGCTGCGACACGATATATTGCAGCCACATACTTATAGTTAATAGTTAAAATCCTCAAATCGTAAATAGCATCGTGCGGGTATTGCTTTTGCACAATTGCTGCATGAATATATTTTGACTGAGCCAATGCAATCACTACAGCATCTTTTAAATCTGACTCATTTGTTACATTAACTGTAATACCTTTACCATGTCCTCCATCAATAGGCTTAACGACAACAGTTTTTTTATCTTTCAGAAAACCGATTGCCTCGTTAAGGTCGCCAGCTCCACTAACTTTTATAGTATCAAGCTGTGGAACATTACTGTCTTTTAGCAGTTGGTATGTCGCAAACTTGTCATTAGCTAAACTTGCAGCCGCAAAGCTTGTAGTTGGAGGGGTTGAACTAAAAATGTGTAATTTTTTTCCATCACTGCGTACTAAAAAATAATGCGCCGAACCAATATATGGGATTTCTGCTTTCCAGCCTCTTTTTATTAATTCACGTCTCATATATTTTGGTGTTTGTCCCAATTCATCCTCTGAGATTAACGTCAAATCAATCATTTTTTGTACTCCTCTGATATATATCTAATTAATTCTTTTGCAACATCAATACCGGTAATTTTACTAATACCAAATCCAGGCGATGGGTTAACCTCTAATACTAGCGGCCCTCGACTACTGTCAATAATATCAACTCCACCATAGCCTAAGCCAAAGGCTTCAATTGATTTTAATGCAATTCCTATTTCCTCTAGAGATGGTTCATAATTTTGTGCAGCTGCTCCTAGGTGAAGGTTTGCTCGAAAGTCATCTGATAAAGATATTCTTTCCATTGCCGCAACAACTTTATTGCCAATCACAAAAAGCCGCTTATCTCTTGCCTCTGCCTCGGCAATGAACTCTTGTGCTAAAAACTCATCATCAACAACATAAGTTTCAAAAAAATCATCTAAGTCTTTTTGACTATTAATTTTTTCAACACCTAATCCTTGATTACCATTTGCAATCTTAATAATAAAACTATTACCCTCATATAAGTAATTTTTCTTAACAATCCATGATTTTGGTATTGGTACGCCAGCTGTCGACAAGATCTTGTATGTATTAATTTTATCAAAGGCTTTAATAGATTTCTCTAGTATATAACGAGGCTTGTTAGAAATGAGTGGTAAAAGATTAGCGTATTTTGAATAATTTTTTGGTCCAAACCTGTAGATAACACGGTCAGTTGCCCCAAGTAACTCTATTATATTTTCATCATCAGGTGCTATTACCAATATTTCAAGATGCAAATCAAAAGCAGCCGCCTTTAGCGACAAAACACCAGACGAAGTTTGGCTAGCAGAAATAATGGTTAATATATTTGCGTGGTTCATAGTTGCATTACAAGTGTATCATACGAGGCAATAGTATTTTACATCGTATTGCATTTTTAGTGTTTTTATGCTACAATATAGATAAATGCAAGAAAAAATAAATCAACATACTTTACCAGACGAAGCCAAAATGATTTTGATTGGTGGTGGTGTTTATCATAAGTCTGCTCGACCATTACTTGAAATGGGGCTTAATTTAAGTGGAAAATCAAAACCAAACGTTCTTATTGTGCCAACTCCAAAAAATAGACAAGCTGACTTTGAAAAACTTATAGCTGGATCAAATAAAATGTACGGCGAAGATTTAGGCGTTAATGTTGACTTTCTTCATGGCTTTGACAATATGCCAGAAAATGAAGTGATGCAAAATAAATTTGACCAGTCAGACGTAATTTACGTTTCTGGGGGCGACACCCGATATGCTATGGAATTATGGAAAAAACATGGCGTAGACAATATGCTTTCTGATGCCATGCGCAAAGGTAAAATAATAACTGGTATCAGCGCCGGTGCACTTGCCTGGTTTAATAAAGGCCATAGTGATTCGCAAAGTTATGAAGTGCCCAAAGGCAAACCTTGGAATCACTCTATCGTAAATGGAATGGGAACAATAGATACCATCGTTGCCCCTCACTATGACAGTTTAGAGACCCCTGATGGAAGATTAAGATCTGAACATTTTAAAGATTACTTAGAAAGCCAAAAGAAAGACGGGCTCGTAGAATATGGATTAGGCATGGATAATAATGCCGCAATATTTGCCTTAAATGGATTAGTAAAAATTGTCACCAGCAAAAATGACGCTGATTTATACGTAGTTGGTAGTGACAGATCAGAAAAGGAGCTCGATGCTCCAAAATATGATTCCAATAAACCAGTGGAACAACTAGACGAAGATGGTATTAGCTGGCCACAATTCTACGACCAGTTAGCAGATAAAACTGAATAAATAATCTGAAATAACCTTTTAGAACTGTTCGAGAAGGTCTTTTTGCTTTTTAGATAGTCGAGTTGGGATATCAACAATAATACTGACAATATGGGCACCGCGACGGTCACTTTGCATATGTGGAACACCGTGGTTTGAAAGCTTAAAATCAGAGCCAGATTGAGTACCGGCTGGGACTTTCATACGAACTTTACCATCAACTGTGTCGACGTCGATTTCAGTGCCTAAGGTTGCTTCAATCATACTGACATGCTGTTCCGACAGAATAATATCACCTTCGCGCGTAAAGTTTTTGTGAGCCTTAACTAGAATGTGAACATACAAATCACCCTTTTGACCGTTGCCGACTGCTTCACCGTATCCTTTAAGACGAATTGTAGCACCATCATCAATTCCAGCAGGAACTTTAAGATTAATCTTCTTTTTACGGCGTTCAATACCCTTGCCACGACAAACGGTACAAGTTTTTTCGGGAATTTTACCACGGCCGGCACAATTATCACATGTTACTGCTTGCTGAATTGGCCCAAAAATCGTGTTCATGACACGGTTTAATTGACCAGCACCCTTACAAGTTGGGCAGGTTTTCATTTCGTAACCTGGCTCGACAGTCGTACCATGACAATGCGAACATTCGTCGTCCATGTCAATTTCAACTTTTTCTTCCACGCCAAAAATTGCTTCTTCAAAAGATAATTGCAAGGATACTTCAACGTCTCGTCCGCGTTTTGGACCTTGATTGCGACTATTACCGCCACCAAAGAATTGGCCAAAAATGTCGCCTAAACCACCGTCGCCGAAATCAAAGTTCATACTCTGGCCACTTTGACCACCAAAGCCACCAAATCCGCCGAATGGATTGCCGCCGCCAGTACTTGAGCCATTGTTGCCACCAACACCAGCGTGACCAAATTGATCATAGCGCTGTCTTTTAGCGCCATCTTTTAAGACTTCGTAAGCTTCACTAACTTCTTTAAATTTAGCTTCATCACCACCCTCTTTATCGGGATGAAATTTAACAGCCGCCTTACGATAGGCTTTTTTTATCTCATCATCAGAGGCGGTTTTGCTAATACCCAATATTTCATAATAATCACGTTTTGTCATCTGTAATCATTGTATAAAATTAGCACTCTTATTGCAAGAGTGCTAATAATATTTATCTAATTTTTTATTCTATTAAGCGGCTTTATTGCCAGATAACATCCTGAAAAGCCAAAGTGCGACAACTGCACCTAGCAGTGCGACCAATAGACTGTAAAGGTTAAATCCAGTAATCCCGTCAACTCCAAGTAGGCTCATTATAAAACCACCTAAGAATGCACCGATGATACCGATAACAATATTTCCAATAAAACCTTGTCTTGCATTTGTACCAGCGATCATTGAAGCAATCCATCCAGCCAATCCACCGAGAATTATCCAACCTATGATTCCCATAAAATGCACCTCCTTTGATTATTACAACTTTATTATAGCACTTTAGGTAATATAGGGTTTATCGGGTTATTATTTTTTGTCGTCGACGACTTCACCTTCAACAGGTTCGTCTTCTTTTTTAGCGTCACCTTCAGAGGCAGGTGCTTCCTCTTTTGATTTAGCTTCATACATCTTGGCACCGATTGGCATAATGGCGTCATTCAAGGCCTTAGCGGCTGCTTCAATTTCGTCTTTGTCGTCGCTGTCTTTATGTTTTTTAGCTTCGGCAACGGCATCAGTAATGACTTTTTTATCTTCATCACTAATTTTGTCTTTAAATTCATCTGGCATCTTTTCAGCTTGGTAAATTGAGCTTTCAAGACCATTACGGGCATCAATTGCTTCACGCTTTTTCTTATCTTCATCAGCGTGTAATTCAGCTTCTTTTTGGGCTTTAGCAACATCGTCTTTACTTAGGTTACCGCTGTTTGAAATAGTGATACTTTGCTCTTTACCAGTACCCTTGTCTTTAGCTGTGACATTCAAAATACCGTTAGCATCAATGTTGAATGTAACTTCAATCTGTGGCACGCCACGAGGCGCTGGAGCAATGCCATCGAGTGTGAAACGTCCAAGTGACTTATTGTCAGCTGCAAGCTCACGCTCGCCCTGTGTGACGTGAATTTCAACTTGTGGCTGTCGGTCAGAAGCCGTGCTAAAGGTTTCAGATTTTGAAGTTGGAACGGTTGTGTTGCGCTCAATTAATTTAGTGGCAACTCCACCCATAGTTTCAATTCCAAGTGAAAGTGGCGTTACATCCAAAAGTAGAACGTCTTTAACGTCGCCAGCAAGTACACCACCTTGAATGGCGGCACCCATGGCAACAACTTCGTCAGGGTTAACACCCTTGAGTGGATCTTTACCAAACAATTCCTTAACTTTTTCAACGACAATTGGCATACGAGTCATACCACCAACAAGCACAATCTCGTCGATATCTTTAGGTTTTAGACCAGCGTCTTTCAAGGCTTTATTAACAGGATCAGCTAAACGATCAATTAAATCAGAAATTAACTCTTCGAGTTTTGAACGAGTTAGCTTATATTCAAAGTGTTTTGGACCATCAGCATCAGCTGTAAGGAATGGAAGATTGATTTCAGTTTCATTAGTCGTAGAAAGCTCTTTTTTAGCTTTTTCAGCTTCGTCTTTTAGACGTTGCATGGCAGCCTTATCACTCTTTAAATCAATTCCCTGCTCATTTTTAAAGACATCCAAGAAATGGTTTACAATACGGTTATCAAAGTCTTCGCCACCGAGGTGAGTATCACCGTTAGTTGATTTAACTTCAAACACGCCGTCACCAAGTTCGAGGACAGACACATCGAAAGTACCACCACCAAGGTCGAATACTACGATTTTTTCTTCTTTTTTGCTATCAAGTCCATAAGCAAGCGCAGCAGCGGTTGGTTCGTTAATAATACGTTTAACTTCAAGGCCGGCAATTTTACCAGCATCTTTCGTTGCTTGGCGTTGAGAGTCATCAAAGTAAGCTGGAACTGTAATAACAGCTTCGGTTACTTTTTCGCCAAGGAAGGCTTCGGCATCAGCTTTAAGTTTAGAAAGAATCATAGCTGAGACTTCTTCTGGTGAATAGTCTTTGCCACTCATTTTTACAACTACACCGTCACCATGCTTTGAAATTTCATATGGCATGATATCGAGATCTTTTTGAATTTCTTTATCACCAAATTTACGTCCAATTAATCGCTTAACACCGTAAATTGTGTTCTTTGCATTAGTTACACGTTGGCGTTGAGCCACTTGACCAACTAGGCGTTCGCCATTTTTGTTAATAGCAACTACGCTAGGTGTTGTGCGGTTACCTTCGGCGTTTGCTATAACTTCAGCTTTACCAGCGACCATATATGATACAGCACTATTTGTCGTACCAAGGTCGATTCCAATAATTTTTCCCATATTTTATATCTCCTATTTTTATAATTTTTTTAAATATTCTATGTGTAATTTTAGCACTCTACTTCATAGATTGCCAATAACACCAGTATAAATTAATTAGCACTCCTATGTCAAGAGTGCCAATTATTTTAATTTTTAGTTTTATTTATCTAAAATAATAAAAGAGGTATAAAATACCACCACAAATCATGACAACGCCGCTAATTCTAAGTTTTTTGGTGACTTGATCAATAGTCATACCTGGCTTTAATTTATCTTTATTTACCAATTTTTCTTTAGGTAAAAGTAGCTCTACTAGTCCAGTAATAATAAGTGTAATTGCGCAAATTAATAGTAACATCCTGCACATCCCCTTGTTAGTTATAATCTTTAAAGTATATCACGACCTTTTTATAGTTTCGGATCTAACTATAAGCCAAAAGAACAATTTTAATTTTGTCGTGCGGGTCCTGCCGCTTTGGTTTCCCCTACAATTTTTTATTGATTACAATAAAACAATTTTAGGGGGTCCCCACCAAACGTCACCCGTGATTATTATATAAATCAACTTTGCTAATTGTCGTAAGAAGTTAATCTCTCAAATCTATTCAAGACACGTCAACTATCATTACTTTATATCCAACAGACTGTGCGAAGCAGCCGAACGCCACGTGCTGACGCTAATGCGTCACACGTAGAGTGTGCTGTTGGTATAAACGTAATAATAGTGGACGGTAGGAATGATATATTATACAAAGCAAAGTGAGATTATTGTATTATAAACTGTTCAGCACGGCGGGCAATTTCAGAAGATTCATCAGTTGAAATAACTAGAATTGTTTTGCTTGCCTTTAAACTAATGTTGGTCGATTCGGTTGGCTCAAAAGTACTTTCATTAGCTTTTACATCGTAGTTAAAGCCCAAATAACTTAGACCGTCCAAAATGCGTCCCCGGATAATACTTGATCGTTCGCCTACCGTTGCCGTAAAGACTAAACAATCAACACCGTTCATACTTGCGGCCATTTGACCAATTGCTAGTTGAAGACGATAAACAAAAATATCAAGAGCTAGTTTTGCTCTTTTATCACCCGCTTCTTCGCTAATTATTAACTGGCGAATGTCATTAGAGCTACCGCTAATCCCAAGTAGACCACTTTTTTTATTAAGATACTGCTCAAGGCCATCATCGTCTAATCGCAATTCCCTTTTTATAGCTAAAGCAGCTGACACGTCCATAGTGCCGCTACGTGAGGACATTACTAGACCCTCAAGTGGTGAATATCCCATTGTTGTATCAACACTTTTACCATTTTGGACCGCGGTTACACTACTGCCGCTACCAATATGACAAATGATTGTTTTTGGCGATAATCTTGATTGGTCCTCAAGACAATGCACTACTGATCCAACAGATACACCATGGTACCCGTAACGCTTAATGCCAGATTCATCAGCAAACTTAGTATCAATACCATAATACCAAGCACACTCACGTTTAGTTACATGAAAGGCCGTGTCAGAAACAGCAATTATCGGAATATTAGGGAAGAAATCTTTAAGATGCTTAATTTCTGACAGCACAGTAGTGATATGTAATGGAGCTTTTTGCTGAAGCAATTCCAACGCTGCCTCGACATCGTCAGCTACCAACTCATCCTGCGTAAAACGCATTGATGGGGCAACTAATCGGATTCCAATAGTCGTGATATTTTCATCATCATTAATAATTTTATATTCGTGAAGTAAAGGCATAACGTAGCGCGACACAATACTTAAATCGGTGTCTTCGTATATTTTAAGTTGTTTTTGCTCATCACATTCGATAGAACCAATGATTCTACCGTCTTCAAACTCAAAATGAACATTCGCTCGCTTGATACCATCGGCAAATAAGGCATACTTTCGACTGGCGCTTCCTGGATTAACAACAAGTACTAATGATTTTGATGCCATACATTTACCCCTGGTAATAAAATACCCTTAATACGCATACTATATCATCAATAATAATAACATGTACTACTACTGGCGCGTTACTTTTACCATAGCATGTCGAATCGGAACGCCACCAAGGATATAACCAGGCTGTAATTCTTGGGTAATTATCTCTATTTCGCCAACAGCTTCTTCATCAAATTGGATTGCTGCATGTAGCTCTGGATTAAATATAGTTCCAGCTTTGGCATCAATTCGTTTTAAATTTAGACTTTCAAGTGACTTTTCAAGATTTTTTATTAGACCGGATACACTTTGAGCCCATGGATTTTCTTTTAAGTCTTCGGGTATGTATGCAATAGCTCGCTCAATATTATCAATAACAGGTAAAAGTTTTAGAATTGCACTTGTTTGACCAGATTCACGAGCAGAAATTCGCTCACCTTCGCTACGTTTGCGATAATTTTCAAAATCAGCGCGGGTACGTTGCAAATCTTGAGTTAATTCACCTATTTTTTGATCAAATTCTATTTCCTTTTTACTTTTCTTTTTATCTAACATATTATTTTCTTTCTTATCTACCATATACCACCTACTATCTTAAATTAAAGTATTTCTTCTAACATTGCACCAGCGTGACGGACAAGTCGCATTACTCTGGCGTAACTTTGACGAGTTGATCCAAGCACACCAATATAACTACGGTCACTGTATGGCGAACGAAACCGACTAATAATTAGACTAACCCCACTAGTTTTGCCAATTGGATTTTCGGCACCGATATAAACATTTAGTGGTTCATTTGGAGCTGCTTCGCGCAACCATGGCTCTAAGTTATCTAAAAGTTGAGCAACTGATCGTGCATGATTTATCTGGGCAAATTCTGGTTGAGAAAATAAATTACCAATTCCACTCATATAAAGTTCGTCACCAATAGTTGCAATTCCCAAGTTATGAGTCAGGTCAACTAAGCTATCAACCGCACTGCGAATCGCCCGATCAGCATGTTTACTTTGATTATTAACCCTTGCTTCAATCGCTTTAGTACTTCGGTCAAGACCAGTTAGCAGATTACTATCAGGTGTATCATTTAACATATTGACATAAAAACGATAGCCCGCATCAGTTGGGATTCGGCCAGCACTTGTGTGGGGCTGAGCAATAAAGCCTAGTTCTTCTAGATGTACCATTTCACTACGAATCGTGGCGCTTGATACACCAAATAATTTGGCCAACATAACGCTACCAATTGGTGCCGCAATCTCGGCATGTTGCTCAATAATAGCAGCTAAAATTTGAATTTGGCGATCTGTCATGAGGCTATTATAATGTATTTTGGCACTCTGTGTCAACGAGTGCTAAATAGCTTGTCTGATAGCGTCAAGAAAATCTCTGGTTCTAAGACGAGCTTCATCATCACCGCGACAAAAAACGTCATCGTCGTTGTGAGCTATTTTATTAGCGACTTTAACGGCATGATCAAGATCATCATTGATTATAAAATGATAATATGGAACTTTTAGTGCATACTCAAGCTCGGCTATGGACAAGTCACGACGCGCTTGCCATTCCTTTTCAAATAAATCAATTGAAGCATAACGTTTTTTAACTCGCTGAAGCCAAGTATTGTAATCAGGCGGAATAATAAATATCGCTGTTACATTATGGGGCGCAATATTATAAAAAGAAGATATCCCATTGATATCAATTGTAGTCAGTGCAATTTTATTCTGCTTATTAGCATCACTAAATTCTTTAACACTCGTACCATAATAAGTTTCACCAAAATGGTTTGACTCAATCATTTTATGATCAAGTAATAATTGGCGCATCTGGTCGCGCGTTACAAAATGGTATGCAATACCATCTTGTTCTAGTATCCCATCATTTATGCGTGGAGCACGCGTTGTATGTGTTACTATTGGGTGATATTCAGATGAATTAAGTAATTTATTTTTTATTGTATCTTTACCGGCAGAAATTATTCCAGCCAAAAATACAATCTTAGACGCATGAACCGTTTGAAGCCCTATTTCGTCAGGCTGATAGCTAGATATAATTTGGTCTATTTCCATTGACCCATTTTAACAGCTTTAATATGTTCAGGCTATTTTTTTAGATTTATTTTTGAGATTAGGACTTCCTAATATTCTCTCAAATATATCACCGCACCAAAAACCTAGAGTAACCGCAACTGCCAATAAATAAAATGGGACAGATACTTCAACCGCAGACATACTGGACATACTATTTATTATTGATGGAATATCAACAGTCTCCGAAACAGGAGCTGCTACACCGCTAACTTGAACTGCGGTCTGAACCAGTGCCTGTTTATAGTTTTTGTCTTTAAGTTTGAGGCTAATTTTATGGCTTCCAGCGCTAGCATAAACAAATTTTTCGGTTCGATAGCCAGCTTCAGGTATGCTGATAAGCGTATCGTCAGTACTATCACCCCAAGCAATGTTAACAGCATAAGGCGGAGTGCCGCCCCAAACTAAAATACCCATGGTTTGTTGTATTTTTGGCAAAAATAACCTGGGCACACAAACTATTGAGATATGTGGCTCACCGCCGGTTGTAACACTGCCCGCCTGATAACTATCGCAACTAGAAATATTCTGATCTACGGCTTTATCTGTAACCTTATCCGCAACTTTACCAATTTTTGCATCTAATCCCGTACTTGCACTTGGAACTAACCCTGAAATGATAGAAGGATTTGAAGGCAAAACCGGTACAGCTACCTCTGGTTTTTCAGCAACCGTTTGTAAAACTCCAACTGTAACTGATCCAGTAATCGGACCCGATTGGTTTAAGTTGTCATAATTTAAAGCACTAAGTACGTTATTGCCATCCTGTAATTGAATTTGTAAGATAAAAATTCCTGCTTCTGTACAATTTGCTGAACCAGCTAATAAATTATTATCTTTAACAACCACAAAGGAATTTGCAACACATGTACCTGAAACTTCAATTGTATTTTGGTCTTTAAAAATAGAACCTTCAGCTGGCTTTGTAATAACAGCACCAACCGTAGGAGCAGGCCCATTTACAACCATACCAATAGACACAGATCCACTATTAGCGCGGACTAAGGCACTATTAACACACAGAAAAAATCCAAGTAATATTAATATCAACATTAATGATAAGTGTGAAGTATGCTTATGACTAATAAGTTTAAATGAATGTCTATATTCAACAAGCTTTAGTCGCTCAGACCAAATAAGTTTGAAAAAAGAACTAGGACCTCTTTTTGTATCAGAGATAGATTTTTTTCTATTTTTTGTTTTTGCTTTTTTCTTTTGTATTTTTTTCATTTTTTGATTGGTTAATTATGTGCTTATTATACGCCTTTATTAATTTCGATAGAATAAAGATAAGTGTAACAAGTATGACTAGAATGATTAATATAATTTTATATGGAATAACCCAAAAAGTAATCGTGTTCGTTATTGCTTGACCATTCGTACCATATCCCAAGGCAAGGGTAGCTGTATATTGTCCAAACATCCAAGACTTATCCATCTTTACATCAAAACGACGAATGCTATTTGGCAAAACGTTAGCTGGTGGATTACTATCATTAACTGGAATTGTAGTGGCTACATTTCCAAACATATCCTTAACTTCGATATTCCCAACTGGTTTTATGTGGACATTACCGACATTTTGGATACGTACTGCGAAGTTAATCGGGCTTGTTTCAAAGAAAGAACTTTGATTGCTGTCCTTATTAGCAGTAAAGAACGATGCCAGATTGGCTTGCTCTAAAATATCGCCATCGACTTTAATTAAAAGTAAAACTCCTGCACTGGCAGTTACGCCAACGCCAGTTGTATCTATACTAGAATTACTACCTGAAAAGGTTACAACACCATAATGTCCGCCAGCCTCAGCATTATTTGGCACCGTAACTATTGCATCAATATTTTTCTCTTTATGTGCACCTAATGTAAACCCTGAGTCAATCGAGACCCAAGTTTTAATTGATGCTGTATCAGGTAGATTGCCGTCCTTAACTATTTTAGGGGTTCCAGTTTCATTAGCGGACGTAAAATCTTCAATTAAAGTATTGTAAGTTAACTCACCACCAGTAACATTCATAGCCTTAAGGTTAATCGTATAGCTTTTTCCGCGAGTTGCGTTTAATTCAACTTTTGTTGGGCTTATTTGAACACCTTGCGCAGATGCGTCAGCAGCGTGAGCAATTACAGACAAAGGTCCGAAAAAAGCTAAGAATAGTGATAATATTATCGAACCAATTATACCTTTTGATTGTCTCATAACTCTCCTCATTAATAATTCGCCGTTGCTGTATATGTCAATATTGTATTATACACTCCAGAAGGTGTCATGCCATCAATATTGGCAATATATCCGATCGTAAAAGTATTAGCATTTGTTGACCCAGCTGCTGATGCGATTGTATCACCATTTACAAACCTAAAATTGTTATCTGTGCCATAATTTATTGTTGGCGCGCCCGTACCAGACCCTGAAACAGCCTGCCCGACTGCGGGTGCAGTGTTACTGCCAGCCAGATTAATACCAAATTGTTTGGTACCTATTATTGATCCGCCACCTGCGGAAAGTGCGGTAATTGTATTTGAGCCAGAAGTTAATGTGGGCCCACTAATAGTTATTGCGTAGCCAGCACTTCCGTTTGTAGATGCAGCCATAACCGACGAGCCCATTGCGGTAGATGTTGTTGAACCATGCCCCAAATTAACAAAGTTACCGGATACAGTTGCACAGTTCTGTCCAGTAATTGATGTGCCGGCACAAAACGTCAACGTTTCATCAACCGTTAATGATATTTGAACCTGAGTTGAAGTACTTAACGCTATTGACCCGTTATCAATTTCACCCGTCCAATCATCATTAGAATATGTGCTGATAATGCCATAAAATGTCGTGTTAGTTGCCGTTGGGTTGGTTACGCCACTCCATACTACCGAAACAGCTCCTGATGGATTAGTTGAATTTGAAGAGTTGTATATTCGTAATGACCCCGGAGTACTACCGCTAGTTGACCAGCCCGAAGCACCCAACCCAGATGGTTGAGATGCTAATGTTGAACTAGTAGGTGAAAAACCAGCCGGTGCCGAAGCACAGCCTGGTAATGACGTGCAAAACTTTATTTGTAATGATTTTACAGCCGTTCCAGAAGTTGGCAATGCAGATGTAGATAGTGAGTATGTAACACCCGTCGCTGCCCCAACCGAGGTTGATATAGCTAATGACCTGTTAGAAATTTGAGAAGCCCCAACTTTGACAGCGTTGACTAGTGGCACGAGTGCCAGCACAGTTGCGACAATGAATGCCTTAACCAACGCTATCTGAAATTGTGGCTTTTTATTCATATTAATTTAATTTAAAATTTTGTACTAGAATGTTGCTGTTGCTACATAGTTAGTAGTTGCTATATATGCACCAGGAGCTTGCGTTGCAGGAATATTTGCAATGTAGCTGACCGTATAAGCATCACTTGTGTTAGTTCCAGTTGCCACAGGTGTATTACCAGTACCTGCAATATATGTAAACGAGTTAGCAGTAGCGTAATCACTAAGAATAGTACCAGAACCAGTCTTAGTAGCGCCTACTGCAGGAGCTGTATTAAGCATAAGGTTTATTCCGAATTGAGCACCACCAGTAGCCGCAGCCGTCTTGGTAGCCAAAGCAGCAATTGAATTACCACCAGAGGTTAAAGTTGTACCACTATAACCGATTGAATAACCAGTACCGTTAGTAGCGATAGCCAATGTTGAAGTACCTGTACCAGTAGTAATTGATGTTAAACTTGGAACCATCGTCACAGAAGTGCTGCCGACAGTAAATGATAAAGTTTCATCAACGTTAGCCGCTACTGTTACGTTAGCTGCGGTTGCAGTTGCTACCGTACCAGCATCAATTAATCCAGTATATGTAATTGTGCCCCATGTGGTTATACGCATGTAGAATACTGCAGGTGCACCAGTTGGGTTAGTTACGTTAGAGAAATTAAGTGTCGAAACTCCCGGCGTCGACGAAGTTGAACCGGTATTATTAGCTCTTAATTGTGTAGAATCTGTGGCATCAACTATCCATGTGCCCCCTGTACTTAAACCAGAAGAACCAGTCAAAGTTGAGCCAGTTGCACTAAATCCTGTTGGCATCGTACAAGCACCGCTCGCAGTGGTACAAGGCTGGAGTGTGACGCCTTTGACAGTTGTGCCTGATATCGTAGTAAATGTAAAATTATAAGTAGTAGTTAATGCAGCTGAGTTACCAATTTGCACCTTACGAGTTGTAATTTGTGATGCATTTACAACCGATGGGAAGTAAGCCAATATTGTGGCTATTCCAACAAGAGCATATGCTACCTGCTTTGTTATTAATTTAATATTTGTTTTTTTCATAAAAATCTTGTGCCCCTTTAGCATAGGTTAATATATAGTTACTGATTATCATAATACCATAAGCATATAGAAAACAACACCGATTTTTTATATATTTGTACACACCATTTTAGTCATATTTATATCCACAATCTTGAATGCTATAATAACTTAAGCATGAAGAAAATAGTTTTTGTAATTTTAGCTCTGACGGCAGTTGCTGTGTTTATCTTGTCGCCCATTTGCTATGCTCAGCCTTACGGAATTGGCACATACGGATATTTTAAATACGGCAGCGAGACTTCCCTGTCCATATCAACAAATGCCGTTAGTGGTAATGTAACAATACCTACAATAACTCCAATTATAGGCGGCGCCCTTGGCACAGCAAACAATATTATCACCATAACATCAACAGACATCAAGGGATATAAACTCTATATTGGCGCCAATACCAGCACTAGTATGAATAATTTAGGTACGCCTCTTCCAACCTCAGCTAATGTATATGCCTACCCCGCTACAAATCCATTAGTTGTTAACACTTGGGGATATAATATCGACGGATCGTTAATAAACTTCTGCGGTATGCCCCTGAATAGTAGCCGCCAACTCATCAAGACAGTTACTACACCAATAAGTGGTGATAATACTACTATCACTTACGGATTAAAGATTGATTTAGCCAAACCAGCAGGTAATTATGCAGTAAGTGTCATCTACACTGCCGTTCCACAAACGGATTAACGCTTTTTATTTACCTTGAGATAGAACCAATAACCACCGGCGATAATAATCGTTGCGATTATTGCAATCGCCCATATCGGCAAATACAACATGTAGTTAGTTTTGACGACATTAGGTGTATCACCTAGTCCAATAGTGTATATAACTTTATAGATGCCAGGCATCGATGGCGCAGGCAAATCGCCTGATAGCGCTCTGATTGTGTTTGGTAGTATCAGGGCACTACTCTGACCTTCACTAACCTTCCTACCAAATATATTTTCAATTTTAACGCTATAATCACTACGAAAATGTGTCGTACCACCATTTTGAATTGTCATGCCCCAAGTGCCTTTATTGATCATTAACCACGGTGAGGACAAAGATAAAACGTGCCCTGCACGAGTTACTGATCCTAAAACATCACTAGCAACTGTGATATATAGTAAAGAGCCCACTCTTTGTTGAGAATTATCAGAATCACCTGGCGATCCAACGGCAGTGCTGGCAAACATACTAATATAGTATCCACCGAGTTCAGCCGTCAGTGGTACTCCGACAGAATACTGTACCTTTTTACTCTCACCAGACTTCAAGATAATTTCCGAAGGCTTAAACGATACCCACCTGGAAATATCTGATTCTGCAATAAATTCATAGTCATATTGTGAATTGGTTACTTTGAACTCTTCGGCAGACAAAGCCACCGTCATTGGTTCTACAGTTGAATTGGTTACCGTCAAGGTGCCATCTAGCGATGTACCTGGTTCAATATTTAGTTCACTACGAAGTGGCGAAAGCGTTAACCCTTTTGATAACGCCGGCGATAAATCAACTGCAGATACTGTCAAAATTTGAGATAAAAACAATATTAACAAAAAAACTATAATTAATAGCCCAGTAACAAACAAACGTGAAATTTTGTGCATTAATCCCATTTTGGGCATATTAAAACCTCTAATTATCTGTTTCGATATAGAGCGAACACAGGTCAATGCCAACAGCTAGTGCTGTTGTATTATTAGTAGCCCAAGCGTTCCATGCTAATAGTACTGTGGATTGTGGGATAGCCGTGGAGGCACCAGTAATGGTTGTAGTTGCCTTTACCCCAGTTGTTACGTTGGTTAATTCCAAATAGTAAGTGTTAGCAACCCCCATTGGCGCAAATATAGCTAATTCCCAAGCTGTTGCTGAGTTGCCACCAGGGGCACCGATGCCCGTACCGACAGCGACCGGAGTTCCAACTGAAGAACCAGAATTATACCAGTACCACTGTGTCGCATCGGTAGATAATTGGCAGACACCAACTTTATAAGTAAGAGTGCTTATTTCGACGTTAGTCATAGCAGTCGTTAAGTTTGTCATGCCGTGAAAAGCCCTACGGCCAGACACTACAGCCGGATCCGACTCAACCCAGCGTTCAACTAACATAAACCCCGAACCATCATTAGTCCCAGAACCACAGGTAAACTGAGTAATGGGTAGACGAGCACCAGCAAACGAACCAGCCGTTGCTGCCGACGGATAGCCAATTCTACGCATTCGATTGGCTAGATTTGTGGTCGTTACAGTTCGAGACGTGGCGGTTCCATTACCCGTTAAAGCCGTAATACCAAATACGCCCGGCACAGTCGTAGCGCCTCCTGGTGGGTTCCAATAACCAATTTTATTTCGAGCTAATAAAGGTTGTAAAGATGTATCAAGGCCAGACGAACCAACCTGGGCAACCATCGCCCTACCGGCTATTTCCCTACCAAATATTGCCAAGGTGTTTGCTGATGGTGAAGCTGGACTGTCAATACTAGCCGCTAGCTGTAATGAAGGGGTCACGCCATTTAATCCAAGAATGTTATTTGTAGCATTAAAAGTTAACCCAGTTTCACCCGCAAGAAGTCCATTGTCGTTATATTGGACCTGCATATTTGACCCAGCAGCAATAGTCCCGTCGACTTTTAAAGATCCAGTAGATGTATAAAACTTCCAACCCTGACCATCGATATATTGCATCGTTTCGCCAGCAAGCAATGTGGAAGCTGGAGTTAAATAATATTCCGTCCCAGATATATCTTTTTTAACACGGACATTATTAGTAGTTGAGGCGTGACGATTAGTGATTGAAATTAGCTTAACTTGGCGTTGTGTTGAGGCTGCAGGCGCAGCTAGAACAGTCGCCGTTGTAGCAGTAACAATTTTGCCCTCACTACTTGATGGTAAAAAAGTCGTGGTACTAATATCGGCGTATGAAATTGAATAATCAATATCAGCCGCAAAACCGGTTGTTATTTCAAGTATTTCAGTTGTTGCCTTAAGTATAATCATATCTATTTAATCCTATCACATTCTCATTGAACTTATTGCCATAACTTGTTGTTGAGTTAGCCCACTACCACCAGTTGGTGCTGCAAATGTACCATCTCCACGTAAAAATGTAGTAGTGTTATTTGGTGGAGTCGGTACCAATCCACCAACTGTAGCCGTCATCGTTGGCACATCACCAACTGCAATCGTATCCCATACTGGGGCGGCACCATTTGCACCAGTGCCAGTTTGTCGTAAGAATTTTTTAGTAGTAGTAACATTAGGCGTCAATAAAATAGTGGTATCAGTATTTGATTGATACGGCATTGAACCTAACAATGTTGTATTATTACCACCAATAATATTGGCAATTTTTGTTTGGTCACCAGTGTTACTACCAGATAGATTTGTGGCCGTAATATTACCAGTGACATCTAACCCCGTTGAACTGAACCTGGCTCTTCGATTTGCAGCCAAAAACCCATCAGTGAAAACATCCGTATAACTAGCATCTGTTCCAACGGCCAAATTTCCGCCGGCGACATATAAATAACCATCATTTGCCCCATTAATCGTCCAGGCAATATCGCTATAGTTGCTACCGTTAATACCCATATCGATGTAATGATTATCATCATCGCCAATATCATTGGTTGCAGTATGGTCCGCACTAGCACTGGCGCCATCACTAAGATTTTGAATATTAGATTGAGTAAATCCGTCAATTGTATCCCAGGAATTAAACTTTGCACCAGCGGCTGCCGATGGAATACCAACACCAGACACATAAATCGCATTATTTAAAGTATCTATATTTAAGACTGGTGTACCGTTAACTTTTGTAATTTGAATAGCCGTATCATTATCTATAATTGGTATTAATCTTTGGTGATTACCGACGATATCACGATCAGACAATTGGTTGTGTTCAGCCACCGGAGTTGACGCAAATACAGTAGTAAAGGAACTATTGATTTGAGTTGCCGTATTACTGTTCTTTTGGACAATTAAACGTCCAATTAATACCGTATGTGTTCCAATGTAGCTTGGCAACCCAGCTGGGGGCGTTGCGGCTTGCGCTTCAGCAAGATTATAATCTCCATTGCCCAGCACCATATAAACTCGTTTTTGGCTGGTAACTTCTCGATAATAAAAGCTAACTGCATAGTTTCCATCAGTTACTGTCTGTGGGTTAGCACCGTCGTCATACTGAGTGTTGTTATATTGAGTTACGGTCGACTTCGTCCAAACCCCAGAAACATGGCGTAAAAAGTATAGAGCATCAGTTGCCGAGCTAAATGTATCCAGTGATTGATTTGTAACCCCAATCCAAATAATACCACTACCAACAGTAATAGTTCTTGTGGCAACCTCACCAAGCATTGGTGCGGTCTGAATTCCAAATCGATTGGTATAAATATTTCTACGATTTAACCGGTTACTAAGAGCATTCCCGGCACCATCCCAATCCAGCGTAATTATTGTCGTACCGTCTCGATAGATTGAATATAAGGTTTGAGTAGTAGTGTGCGTTAAAATATTTCTGTTTGTGGTGTTAGATAACCTTGGAGCCCCGTTATTATATTCGACATATATATAGTTTTCAGTTTGATCTGTCAATGTAAAGGTATTGCCGTCAACAACATATCTTTTTATTACACCAGTTCCATCGGCTTGACTAAATAGGTTATAAGTACCACTTCCAAACGTCACCGAGCCATCGGCATTATCAGTAAAAGATGGATTGACGACAACACCTCCAGAATAACACTGCGCATTGGCATCTAATGCTTGTATTGAAGTTTTAACTGAATCGTTAGAAATAACTAATTGTCCAGTTCCGAGCCCATCTAAAGAAGCGTCTACAAATGATGGTGAATCCGTGGTGTTTAAATCTTGGTCATAAGTTACGGCAACAAATGGATCGGCCACAGTTCCAGCACCAGTAATAGTCGTACCATCAGCAACTTGATCCCCAGAGTTAGTATTTGAAGTATTACCTAAAACGGTTAATTGAGCATCAGACACTAGTCTATGAGTTGAATCATCTGATAAATCAGCTAAGGCAACCGCGCCAAGATCTATGCCAATAGTATGCTCTGTAGGGTGGTCAGTAATACTAATTTTTGTTGAATCGGCAACAATATTTTTGAATCGTAAATCGATTAAATTTTTGTTATCAAATACACCAACGCCAGATGTGCCAATATTTGAGGCTGTATTTGCTTCACCGCTCTGATCAAGTTCGATGCCTCCAACCCGAAAAGTTTTTCCAGCTGGCAGATTAATACCATCTGAGTCAACCGTCGCCGCAAGATCTGCTGGATGAGCCTCATGAATAGTATTGGCGATAAAGAAATTGACTTTTTTGTTTGGGGTCAAAGAAGCTATGGCAATATCACCACCATCGGCAAGTAAATAAGTATCGTCAGGCCCAGCCATGTCCCAAGTTGGGTTGGCGTAATTAGAATTATTTATACCAAAGTCAGCATAGTTTTGCGTGTCATCACCATTATCGGCCGTAATAATATAATCGGCCGACGCGTTACTATCGATGCTTTTATTTTGTAAATTTACTTGCAAATAAGCGTCAACATCTCCAACTAACGCCAGGGGGTTATCCGGTATAACAACAGCGTTTTCACCAACAACTACTCGCAAGTTAGTTGAGTCGTATGTAAAGTTCGAACTACTACCCATTACTGCGCTATTATTAAATTGAATTTCATAATTATTACCGGTAGCAGGGACAGCCCCCCAAGCCGGTAAACCGCTAGTTATTCTCAAGATATCAGCACCAGTACCAGCCGCGAGACGGACAAAATTTGCAGATGAATCACGGTAGTATAAATCACCAGCGGCACCCAGTGTCTCATCGTACATCGCCAGAACTTTACGTGTAATATCGGTTGTCTGAGTTATATACAACTTATCTGACAAAAATTCAACTGCACCAATTTCGGGGGTAGATATGAGAGGACCAGATGTAAATTTAAGCGGAGCCGTACCTGCAGACGTAGTACCTGGTCGAATGGTAATATTTTGATGGCTACCATTTATCGGATTATCTAACCCGGTATTATAATGCTCTTTTTCAATAAATTGATTAAGAATATCGCCCCATTGACCATCGTCGCCGTTAACTGCAGGTAATCTCTGTTCAGCCATTGAATTTAGGCCCCATACTTTCCGCCGCCAAAGCCACGCGTAGTTTCTTTGCTAAATTCAATTACTTTTATTTTTTGGTTTTCGGACTGTGATAAAAAAGTTGCAACAGACTTAAATCCTACAACGGCAACCAGAGCAAGACCGCTATACTTCAAGAAGTCTTTGCGATCCATTTCTCTTTCGCCAATTTTTTTAATTATATCTTTATTAATCACGCCTATTCCCTTAACTCACCCTCCGATGAGTAACTATATTAATCATAAGCTATAAGAAAACAAAAATCAAACAAATTCAACGATATAACAAGATTAGATACTCCTTGCATAACAAAATCGTTTTGCTATAATTTAAGCAGTACTATTTTAGAGAGGGGTAAATATTGTGTTAGGTAAAACTGAATTAATTATCTTAATTGTGCTGGCAGTCATAGTCTTGTTTGTTGGTGGCAAAAAGCTTCCAGAATTAGCACGCGGTGTTGGTGAGGCCGGAAAAGAACTTAAAAAAGGTTTCCGCGGCGACGAAGAAAAAGAAACCAAAAAAGACTCAGACGCTAAGTCTTCAAAATAATAAACAAAAGGTGATGCAGTGGGAAAAATAATAAAACATCGCCATCAGCCTTCAACGTTGCACGGTCACGTACGTGAATTGTTAATGCGCTTGTTTGCAATTGGGCTCGTACTACTATTTACGAGTGTTATTTTTTATATTTTTTACGAACCAGTCCTAGCCTTTCTTAGTTCCCCTCTAAATGCACCTCTATATTACAGCAACCCCGCTGGCGGTTTTACATTCGTAATGAAAATCTGTCTAATGGGTGCTTTAATTTTTACTATACCTGTTATTATCTATAGCATCATAATGTTTATTCGCCCGGCTTTTTCAAAAGTTGTATCAATGAAAAAGATATTTTTTACAACTGGGGCATCAACCCTACTTGCATTGTCCGGAGCAGCTTTTGCCTTTTACGTAATTGTCCCAGAAAGTTTATCATTTTTTGAAGGTTACCAAGTTAGTGGCCTAAATGCCTTAATATCGGCAGATAGTTACTTAAATTTTATTACCGGTATGATAACTATGTTTGCTCTAATTTTTCAAATTCCACTCATAATAACTTTTATTGACCATATCAAACCAATTAACACCGGCAAACTTTTAAGAGCTGACAAATGGGTAATATTAGGAAGCTTAATTATAACCGTATTGCAACCATTCACATATGATCTACTAACAAGTCTTCTTATGGCTTTTTCTATCATAGCAATCTATAACTTATCAATTGTTACGGTAGCTATTCAACATGGCCACGAAAGACAAAAAAGCCTTAGTCTCGCTCGTGCCATTAGAGATAACCCGGTATTTGTTTCGGACTTAGTGCTTGATGATCAGATTATTGACAGTTGGGCATTTGAGCTAGCAAGCTTAGAAAGGCCCGTATTAGTTCAACGCACTGTCATAACAAAACGAGTTTCAATGGATATAAAACAAACTGTGGCTGTCAACCTAAATGATGTCGTCAAACCAGCTGCTTGGGTCGAGGAAAGAAAATTGAGAAGGCTAACCATTGCAAAAAGTTCTAGGACATTCTCCGACTTTATCAGTGTACCAAGAATTAGTCCCGCTTCAGCATAACAGTGAAGGCTTCTGATGGAATATCTACTTTACCGAAGCGTTTCATACGTTTTTTGCCTTTAGCTTGTTTTGCTAAAACCTTCTTTTTACGAGATACGTCGCCACCGTATAGTCCAGTCGTAACGTCTTTTCGATAAGCCGATAAATCCGCACGAGCAATAAACTTACCACCAATTGCCGCCTGCAAAGCAACTTGGAAGTTCTGACGTGGAATCACATCTTTTAATTTATCGACAACTTCTCTACCTAATTTTTGTGATTCGCTACGATGAGCCATAACGCTAAGCGCATCAACCATATTACCGGCCACATAAAAATCAACACGAACTAAATCTTCAACTCGGTAAGTATCAAGCTCATAATTAAATGAACCATAGCCACTAGTAATTGACTTTAGTTGATCATAAAAATCAGTCAGTAGATTAGCAAGTGGTGCTTCAAAACTAATTAGTGCTCGCTCATCAATATAGCTAAGATTATTTTGTAACCCACGCTTGTTCACAATTAATTGCATAACTGCGCCAATATAAGACTGAGGAACAATTATTTCGCCTTTTATCCATGGTTCGCTAATTTCTTTGATTCGACTGACATCAGGTAAATCACTGGCACTTTTTATATCCAATCGATCGCCATTTGCCAATAAGACCTGATAGTCGGTTGATGGATTAGTTACAATTAAATCAAGATTATATTCACGCTCTAATCGTTCGTGAATAATATCCATATGAAGTAAACCGAGAAAACCAATTCGTATACCAAACCCAAGAACTGGTGAATTTTCAGGTTCAAATTGCAAAGCGGAATCACTAAGGCTTAACTTTTCGATTGCATCTTTTAAATTTTGATAATCATCATTACTGACTGGAAAAAATCCGGCATAAACAAATGGTTTAACTAGTTTGTAACCTGGCAACTGCTCAGCCGTATGGGACCTTTTGGTAGTAACTGTATCCCCAACTCTAGCATCACGAGTTGTACGCAAGTTTGTTACAATATAACCAATCTCACCAGTTGCCAAATCAACACCAGCCTTCATTGTTGGCTGAAGAACGCCAACTTCTAGGGCAATACCCTCAGCACCAGTTGCAACCATCTCAATAACATCACCTTTTTTTACCATTCCATCCACCACGCGTACATATAAAATAACACCACGATAATCGTCATAATAACTGTCAAAAATTAACGACCTAGTTGGCGCATCAATATCGCCATGGGGTGGCGCAATTCGATCAGCGATAGCTTCAAGTACAGCTTCAACACCAAGACCTGTTTTTGCACTTATCTTCAAAATATCAGATTCATCACAGCCTAATAAATTTATAATTTCGGCACTAACCCGTGGCACATCAGCCGCTGGCAAATCAATCTTGTTGATAACTGGGATAATGGTTAGATTGGCGTTAATTGCTAAATAAACATTGGCAAGTGTCTGAGCCTGAATGCCTTGGCTAGCATCAACTACCAAGACCGCACCTTCACAAGCTTGTAACGATCGACTTACCTCGTAGCTAAAGTCGACATGTCCTGGTGTATCAATAAGGTTAAAATCATAATCTTTATAACTCATTCTGACTGGCGCAAGTTTAATCGTGATGCCTTTTTCACGCTCTAGATCCATACTATCCAAAAGTTGAGATTTCATATCACGCTTTTGAACGGTATTTGTTAATTCAAGCATGCGATCAGCAAGTGTAGACTTGCCATGGTCGATATGGGCAATAATACAAAAATTCCGAATGTGATTTTGAATCATGAACGTTTAAATCCACCAAATAATATCTTTTTTGTACGCGATATAATTGGGTTAACTTCTTCTAGTTTGAATGCTTTGCTTAACAATAAATATATAGATAAGTTAAGGCCTACAATTAGTGCAAACTTTGGAAAGCTTATAAAGAAACTCTGGTCAGTAGCATTGAGAGGAAAAGCTATGACACTGATATATGTGAATATTGCCATTATGCCAGTCGCCGCAAGCATACGTGATATTGACTTAATAAAAGGTTTGTCAAACAATCCTTTTATCTGCCTATTCATTATTATAAATAAAATACATACTTCAACAACTGATACAATCGAGGTTGCCATGGCTAGGCCATAAGGCCCAAGATTTAGAACCATCGTAAAAACAATTGCTAATACAATATTAAGTCCAATAGTAAAAAATGATATAAATAGTGGCGTCTTAGTATCCTGTTGTGCATAAAAACTACGAGCTGCAATATGGTAAATTGATCTAAATAATATCGCAATAGCTAAAATACCAAGAATACTTGCCATCAAAACATCACCACCATTAATAATAAAGTTGACTAAATAACCACGCCCAAAGAATGTTATAACCGTCACTGGCAAAATTAGCCAAATAATAACTCTGAGGACCGCTTGCAATTCCTTTTTAAATAAATCAGGCCTACCCTGTCCTAAACGTTCGGCCATTTTTGGAAACGCCGCCGTACTAATTGCTACACCAATTAAGTTAATTGGAACATAAGACAAAGACGAAGCTTGCTGATATGCGCGAATCGAACCAGACATCATTCGCGAAGCTAGGTTGGTTTCTACAATGCTATTTACATAATCAATACCTTGATCTAATGACCTAGCAGGTAATAACGATAATACTTTACGAAAACCGCGGTTTTTCCAATATATTTTGAAATTATAGTCAAAGCCCATACCAAATAAACCAATACAACTGATTAGAAGTTGCATAACCGATCCAAGAACAACACCAAGTGCAACGCCCATAATGCCACCGTCAAATATCTGCCATCCAAAAAGATTAATCCCATTCGTAAAAAAGACAGCACCGATAATAATACCGATATTATACGTTGCAGGGGCTAGGGCAAAGAAAGTAAACCGTCCAACCGCTTGTTGCATACTTGCAACAACAGTAGCAATAGCAAACAAAAATGGGTTAATAGCAATCACTCGCATCATGCTAACTGCCAATGCACGACCAGATTCATCAAGGCCTGGGCCAACAATATACCTTACCAAAAAGTCTGCAAATATAATAATCAAAACACTGGTAACTAAAGTTACAAGTGCCATTAAATTCAAAACACTAGTCGATAGCTCCCATGCAGATTTTTTGTTACCGTCGGCGAGACGTTGATTAAATACTGGTATAAAAGTTACACTTAACGCACCGGAAACTAATATAAAGAACATAAAATCCGGGATCGTAAATGCTACTGTATAGGCATCAATTCCAAGTGGATAGGTCGTATAGTACAAACTATTTAATTGTCGATCGCGTAATAGTCCCAAAACACTAGAAAGTAATGTCGAACCGGCCAACAATGCAGCCGCAAGTCTAATCGGTAGTTTGATATTGGCTCGAGCTACAGTACTTCTAAAGCGTCCCATATTTGACAGCCGGGCTTAGTAAAGCTTGGCCTCCTCTGGTAAAGTGGCATCCTTTAATATTTCGATAACCCTAGATTCTTCAAGAGTTTCTTCTTCAAGTAGGGCCTTAGCTAATTTATCCAAACTTACACGGTTATGTGTAATAACGGCTTCGGCTCGACGTGCGGATTCTTTAATCAATTCAGCCACTTCTTTATCAATTTCTTTAGCCGTGTCATCACTGTATGGTCGTTCGTGCGTCATGCGGTCAAACATCATGCCACCGTTATCTTCATGAAAAACCTGGTCTCGTAATTTAGAACCCATGCCCTGTTCAATAACCATTTCCCTAGCAATTTCAGTCGCTTTGCGTAAATCAGATCCGGCACCAGTCGTGACACGATCTTCGCCGTAAATAATCTTTTCAGTGACTCGTCCACCAAGAGCACGCGCCAAAACATCTTTAAATTCAATCACGCTTGTATAGCTTTTATCTTCTGGTGGCAAGAACCAAGTAACGCCACCGGTTGCACCACGAGGAATAATTGTTACCTTGTGGACTGGGTCACTATCAGGTAATACATGCCCAACAAGTGCATGACCAGCTTCATGATAAGCTGTCATCTCTTTTTCTTTATCATTCATAATTTTAGCCTTACGTTCTGGCCCAATAGCAATTTTTTCAAAGGCTTCAGTTAAATCGGCATTGCTAATTTTTTTAGCATTACGACTTGCGGCCACGATGGCAGCTTCATTTGCAATATTAGCCAAGTCAGCACCAGATGAACCGGCTGTTTTTGCAGCTAAAGCATCAAGGTTAATAGTTTCATCTACTGGTTTCTTTTTAAAATGAACTTTCAAAATTGCTAATCGGTCACGTCGCTCAGGTAGCATAATGTTCGTGCGTCGATCAAAACGGCCTGGTCGAAGTAGCGCTGGGTCAAGCACATCGGCTCGGTTTGTAGCCGCAAGTACAATGACATTTGCACCAGTTTCAAAACCATCCATTTCAACTAGAATTTGGTTCAAAGTCTGTTCGCGCTCATCATGTCCGCCGCCCATGCCACTACCGCGACGACGTCCAACGGCATCAATTTCATCAATAAAGATAATTGAAGGTGCGTTCTTTTTAGCTTTGGCAAACAAATCACGAACACGACTTGCACCAACACCAACGAACATTTCAACGAATTCGGAACCGGATATTGAGAAGAATGGTACGTTTGCCTCACCAGCAACAGCGCGTGCTAATAATGTTTTACCAGTTCCTGGGTTACCGACAAGTAGAACTCCTCTTGGAATTTTTGCACCAAGGGCTTCATATTTCTTTGGATGCTTTAGAAAGTCAACAACTTCTTGAAGGTCTTGCTTGGCAGAATCATTACCAGCAATGTCATCGAAAACAACTTTTTCTTTATCGGTGCCATATAATTTAGCTTTTGAACGACCAAAGCCCATAGCTTGGTTATTTTGTCCCTGAGCCTGTTTCATCATAAATGCAAAAATACCTGCAATTAGAATTACTGGCACAACGATAATAGCTAAATTCCAGATTGTATCACCTGTTGTTGAAGGCTTAACAATCGCTAGCTCAACAGGCGCATCGCTTTTCAAACCTTGTTCTTGAATACTGCTGTCACTTTGCTTAATAGATTTCTCAGTTGGCTTAGTTTCACCTTTTGGTGTAACTTTAATTTCATCACCTTGAATTTCAATCTTGGTAATTTTACCAGCGTTAGCTCGACTAATCACATCAGAAATTGCTACATCCTTGAGATTATCACGAGGCGACAAAAAAGCCGCTCCGACAAGCACACACAAGATGACAATTGCCCAAAATAATGTCAATCTAATAACATTACTAGGCTTCTTGTTAACAATAGGGGTTTTCATTACCATAAAAAATAAATGTTCCTTCCGGTCAGTTACCGCGTTCTTCTAGTATTTATATATCTATTTTATCAGTTCAACCGTAAAATTACGAGCTGTGAAGCTAATTTTTACATTATTACCAGCCTGATAGACTTTATTTGGTAATGCCGTTTTAATCATATGCAAAGTATTAGATAGCTGTGGACGTGTAAGTTTAGCTCCAACAACATGTCTTAGACATTCCAAACTGGTCTTATTATCTTGATGGATAAAAAAATACCTACCATAAGTTGGACCTTCTCCAACTAACTTTTTAACTTCCTCATCAATTAATCTTTTGATTGATTTTTGTTCAGCCCAAAGTCCAAGTAATTGTCTTTTTATATCAATATCAAGGACGATTGTGTCGTGACGAATTCGGTTTCGAAGATAGTTATCGCTAGAGTTAGTACTGTCTTCGTGCCACTTTAAGTCATGTTTTTTGGCATAGTTTAAAACTTCAGATTTAGTGATATTTTTAAGAGGTCGAAAAACATCTGAATCCATTGCTGCCAATCCTCGCCAACCAGTACCTCTTAACAGATTAATTGCCACCGTTTCAATCACATCGTCAGCATGATGAGCCGTAATTAATCTGGCATTGTTTTTTTTTGCAACTGAACGCAAAAATTCATACCGCCTAGTTCGCGCCAAATCTTCACTTGAAGTTGCACCTAATTCTTCGCGTTTTGTTTCAAAAGGCAATCCATATTTTTTTGCCAAATCAGCAACAAAAACTGCGTCTTTGGCCGAATCATCACGAATTCCATGATCAAAGTGGGCCACAATTAGTTCCATATTTGGTTGACGAGTTAACATATCCAGTAAAACAACTGAATCTACTCCACCACTAACCGCCACCACGTATTTATTCATATATTAATCATATATCAATCTCGTGCTAAAATTGAAAAATGAAAGACGTTGAAATTGAAATTCAGGTCAGAATAAGCGATACCGAACTTTTATTAACATTTTTAAATGCAAAAGCCTCGTTTAAAGGAGAAAAATATCAAAAAGACGAATATTTCTCACCTGCTCATAAAAACTATCTAGACAAAAAACCCATAGAAGAATGGCTCCGCTTGCGAGAGTCTAAAGATAATAGCATCACATATAAAAATTGGCATTATGATGAAAAAGGTAAAAGCCATTATTGCGACGAGTATGAAACTCATTTAGACAATATTGAGCAAATGAGAAAGATATTTGAAGTTCTAGATATAAAACCCATAACGATTGTTGAAAAAACAAGAAAAATATGGGATTACGAGGATTATGAAATATCGCTTGATTCAGTAAAAGACCTTGGTGATTTTGTTGAGATTGAATATAAAGGCAAAAACAAAGAGGTTATTCCAAAAGATATTACCGATAATATGATCAATCTATTAAAAACTATCGGCATTAAAAAAATAGAGAGAAACTATGTTGGTTATCCATTTTTGTTATTGTTTCCATCAGATGACCAATTTGAAACAGTATAATTAACAAACACTTTTGATAAATCATAAATATTTTGTGCTGCCAAAAGGTATTTTTTGCTTTACAAATTCATCAGTATCTAAAGTATCAGCTGAATGAACCGTTCTGTCACCAAAACGTTTATTAATATCATCAACCGCACCGACTAATTGTTGTTCACGCGCTAATGTATCGCAAAACAAACTCATCTGATCATTATTGTTGTCAGTTAATTCATAACAATGGATACCAATCTCCATAATCCTATCAGGTGCGTTCAAGAATAATTGCTGAGATATAAAGTTGATAGTTTTATCGCTGTAAAATGGCAATTGGCACATGCGACTGGCATGCCACAATTGATGATCAACCGTTCGAATATAAACATAGATCCCACGTGCGGCTTTACTTTGAAAACGCAACCGCGAACCAACTGATTCACATAAATTATGCAACCTGGTGGTGATTTGTTGGCGAGTTAAATTGCGATTCTCTAAAACATATTGTCGCCCAACAGTTTTAGTGTCTGACACATTATCATCTACCTCGTATCCCCTTAACCTTTGATACCACTGACAGCCAGTAATGCTTTTAAAAACCACTTTTTGGAGGGCTATTTTATCAGCATCCAAAAATTCTAATGGCGTATAAATACCAACTGCATTGAGTCGTTTTTCCATTTGACCAGCAATACCAGTCAAGTCAGTTAATTTTAATGTTGCATAAACTGACCTCAAATTATTAGCATCAATTAAATCCATACCATCTGGTTTGTGTAGTCCAGCGGCAGTTTTAGCTAAAAAGCGATTGGGACCGATACCGACATTACAGCGCATTGACGAACCTACTTCATCACGCAGCCGCCTTTTAATTTCATGACCAATTTTAATTAAATCCGGACAATTTGGCATATGATGAAAGTCCATAACACCCTCATCAATACTTTTCATAACAACGTGCGGTGAATAGCTATTTAAAATTGCCATTAGTTTTTGGTAAACAAATCGATATTTAGCTGGGTCACTTTCAATCGCAATCAGCCCTGGCACTAATTTGGCGGCTTCCTTAAACTTCATGCCTACCTTAACGCCGTAAGCCTTAGCTTCGTAGCTGGCCGTCACAATGCTAGTATGTTCTGTCCGGCGGTTAATTATGGCAACCGGTTTACCACGTAGAAGTGGTCTGGATTGTTGTTCAATCGTCGCAAAGGCCGAGTTCAAATCGACATGCATAATCAAAGGTTTTTCTGAATTATAAGTCGACATGGTCTGCTTCTCGGGTTAAGTGCCAAACTAAACGCTCGGCATCAAATTCTAACCTATAATCCGCTTGACCGTCAGTTACGTCAAAAATATGTAGCATTCGTTTACCTTGCATACTCGGATGCCGCAAACCAATCTCAGTTACTGTAATTTCGCGACAATTGGTGCGCTTAAATTTTATTGGTCGACAAGGATTTAAACCTTCGCCAAATACTGCCACCACTTTAACTTGTTCGTTTAAAAAGAGTTCGTCATCCATATCAAAAATCCCCTAAAATAATTAAAGGAAACGTTTTTTGATTGTATTGCCCGTCTATTACACCCGTTTCTAAAGTGTTATATCCGAAGACAATGTAATTGGATGACCATTCGCGAGGGACGCTTAACTTTGCAGCCAGTGAGTATCGCGCGGTATAAATCTATTATACAGCAATCTAATTTTCATCGTGCGGGTCCTGACGCTCGGTCCGCCCCTAGCCATGAAACGGATTACCGTTGTCGCGTCTGGGTGCTGCCCCGCCTCACGCCACCCGTGATTACTGTACAAATCAATTTTTTGCCATTTTTAACATATACTACAAGAACGACCTATAGTATCTTAAGTTATTGAATGTAGTCAGATTTCCATAAATCAGAAGCTTTTGTCCTTGAAGGTATTTTTCTAATTGTTCGAATTAGAGTATCCGCAATAAATTCAGTTAGCTCTCGCTTATGTTTTGCATAGGGCTCAGTGTATTTATAGGAATCATCACTATCAAGACCGGTAATAGTAGGATTGTATTGAAATAAGTGGGGCTTGCCGTTAAGAATCATGGAATACAAAACAAAATATTTCTTAGAATAGCCCAACTCTTTACCTAGTTTTTTATCAGGATGTTGAGCAGTCATTTCACCGACAGACTTTATCATATCAACCCCATTGATCGTCACTTTGGTAGTATTTATTATTTTACTATCATAAAAAAGACTATTAACTTTTGTATAGATTTTGTTAGTACCAGAATAGTGGTCCGCAACTAAATCTGCCATATTATCTATGGTCAAATCTTTTAAATATACACCCATGTTTTTGTCATTGAATGTCAGAACAGGAGGTTCAAACGATTTATAAATACCGTTCATACTATGATTGCTAAATAAATTAATATTATAGATATCACAAGAAAGATTATTTTGTAGAAACTCGAATTCATAATCATCCTTGCTCGAGAACCCATCGTCAAAAACATCTTTTAAATTAAAGTCATTTGCCATCTCATAAAAACTTTGACCATTGTAGCTTTCAATAGAGTTAACTACATACAACAAATATTGATTTAGTTTTTCAACACTTTCCGTTTTTGATGCGATATATTCACCATAAATACAAATATATTTATCATTGAGCTTAATTGAATAGCCTATATATTTACCTTCGTTGGTTCCACCAAAAAGAAGATTATTTTTAACATTTTCTGATTCAAAATAAACTGCATCAAAATTACCAACTTTTATCTTTTCTGTTTTAGTAATATTACTAAAATTTGTCGAATCTACTTCATGATAGAACGGCAAAAATTCTGCGCTATTTTTTTCCTTTTGAATGTCGGTTGGCAGTGAATCAAGAGTTGTTGAATCACTACTATTTATTAGCTTTTCAACATAGATATCATAATTACTATCGTAATGAAATGATTGTCCATGTAAATAAATCTGAGTTTGAGAACCTGCAACAATTGACCTAGTGATTGGTTTTGGATACAAATATGATACCCCTACTGGGATATTAGCCCATCTTGCGAGACTATTAATCTTATAGCCATCAATCTCGGCAGAAGTTGCTTTTTTACCTTGGTAAAATATGTCAGTCCCGCTACCACCTTTATTTAAAAATCCCAGCAAGACAAATGCACCAATACCAAGTAATAACAATACAGCAGTTATAATTGCAATTAACTTAACATTAAACTTCTTTTTTACTGGCGGAGTTGGTGGCAAATTATTTGGTACGTATTGTTGAGGTTGTGACTGCTGTGAAGGTAACGGCTGCTGTTGTATCTGTTGTGAAAATTGGCTAACCGGAGGTACTGGATTTGTTGGAGGCATGATAGGTTGACTATTTGGTTGCTGAAAATAATTTACGCTATTTTGAACTGCATCATTTTGTTCCTCTGGTCGCATATAAGTTCTCTCTTTGTTGTTATAAAGTATATGTTAAACAGTATATGTGTTTTGGGTTAATAAATATAGCCGTATATAGTTTTTCCAAGGTCGGACCTTGGGAATCTACTGAGATAATCGTATAAACAAACTCATCAACCGGGTCACTCTACGGGGAGCTTTGCTCGCCCGTGGCGCTCGGCCTACGCTACCGCTCCGCAAGCCCTATTGATGAGCTTATTCATACGATTGTTGCAAACTATACTTAAATTTAAGTCGTATCTGGAAAAGCAATCTTATTTTTGGTACAATTACTCAGTGCAGTTCGTATAACCATGCGATTTGCCAATAAAACAAACCAAGATTTATCTGTTTGTTTTATTGTAAGGAGAAGCCGCGACGACGTCGAAGCTTTTGCCCCTTAGGGCAAAACGAGACTTTGTCAGCGTGCTTCGACGCGGTAGCGTAGCTCAGTTGGTTAGAGCGCAGGACTCATAAGCCTGAGGTCACAAGTTCAACCCTTGTCGCTACTACCAAAGAAAGAACCCCACCAATGCGTGGGGTCTTTTCTTTGGTAATCTTGAGATTTAGGGTTGAATTTGTGACCCGCCGATTCTCGGCGTTAAGTCACAAGTGAGAAGCGCCACATCGGCGCTTCGCAAGGAAACCTTCCGATGCAAACTCAGTTTGCAATCGAGAAGTTTCGGGGTCGCGGAACGTGACCAACCCTTGTCGCTACTACCAAAATAAATCCCTCATCGCAAGATGGGGGTTTTATTTACCTATTAATTATCAAAATCAGTATGCTCGACAACCCATTGGGTCATTCTTGGAGTCACCCAAAAACTATAAATTCCAAAAGTAATTAACGTAAGAAAAAGCCATTTTATCCATTGGCCAAATAAACCAGCGCCTGTTCCTGTAAATTTCAACTGTACACCATTAATATAAGTATGCTTTGCCTTCCACCTCTGAATCAAAACAAGTGCATATGGATAAGCGATTCCCAGAGTAATAAATGTAACAAAGTATGCAAGCAAGCAAGTACCGACATAAGTTGCCGCACCTCCATCAAACACAAAACTTTTTGATTTTGACATAATAATTTCTCCTATTTATTATTTTGCTAAAATTATGACCTAATTAACGACGTTCTGCGCTCGCCCATTTGCCACAGCCAAAACATTCTCAACCCAAATTCGAGTATCTTCACTGCTGGCTTCTTGTGTAAACCATGCAATCGGCGGGGTAACCCAAACATTTCCTTCAAAATCACTAATCGTTTTCTCTTCTGACTCGATGGCAATACCGTCCAGACTGCCATCTATAATTTTAGACAAAGCAAAATCAAGATCAAAAAGTTTGTCACCAGTAATTGAAATAATTGAAGCGCCTTTTTTAATAAGATTTATTTTTTCTTGATTAATAATATTTTTTGTTTCGCTATTTTTTGCAAGCGTTGGAAAAATGTAATCAGAACTTTGTAACAAATCATCTAATTCTTTAAATTCAAAATTTTCATTGCGAGTATTTTTGGACCAATAAACCACATTCATGCCAATTAATTTTCCAATTTCAGCAATCCTGGCACCAATAGCCCCAAGACCAATAATACCCATGGTTTTACCTTTGACTTCCCATCCCTGATGTTTGTCATAATCCAGTTTCCAATTATTCTTAACAATCAAAGGAAGTTTTTTGGCGATGTTAAACATCATCGAAATTGCATATTCTGCAACCGATTCGGTTGAATATTTAGCAACGTTGGTTAAAAGAATTTCCTCTTCTCGCAAATAAGCACCATCAACCCAAGAAAAATCAGTGGTTGGTAAACAAATGGCTTTTAAATTAGTTATTTTATCAATAAATTCGTTAGGAAATTCCCAATTAACTAATTCTGGTCCAACGGCAATTATTTTATCGCCAGAAGTAGCAAAGATTGAACTAGACTGATAATCACCAGCTTCAATCCAAGTGATCTGTCCGACAGCTTCTAATGTTGATATTTGGCTATCGCTGAAATCACTTTTTGGATTAATAACAATTATCTTCATAGTTTTTACTATACACTTCCTAAATCCTTTTAGGTATTCAAAAATGGTATAATAGTAGCTATAGAGGAGGTGCGTATTTATGATACAATTGCCTACCAAAACTCAATTAGAAGCCTTAAGAGCTTGGCGTGCGCCAAACAGTGTAACGATATATTCACCATATATTGCTGCAAATTCGCCCGAAAATAATCCAAATCGGGTTCAGCTAAAAGATTTATTAAAAGAAGCTCATAAATTACTTTCAAATAAAAATATTACCGAACGCGAAATCAACATTATATTAAAACCAGACGAATAGTTATTAGATAGTGACGAATTTACGACTAATTCCAAACATGGGCTTGTTTTATTTATGCACCGCGATTTTTTCTGCTATTATCATCTGCCACCAGAAGATATAAAACAATATGTAATTATTGGAAACAGGTTTAAACTACAACCTATTATTAGGTTTGTGAACGATAATCTACATTATTACGTTCTAGAGGTCAGTTATAATGGCGCTCAATTATTCAAGGGCGATCTATACAATATTAAAAAGTTAAAATTCAAAAAAAACCCAGGTCCGATGTTAGAGGAATTAAATATTGACGAGCTTCCGCATGAACAACAATTTCATAGCGTAGCTCCTACTAGCCAAGGTAAAAAATCCGAACGATCTCATGGACAATACAATGAAACCGACGTTAATAAAGATTTACTATTAAAATACTTCCGAATTATTGATCGCAGATTGCGCAATGCAATTAAAAATAAAAAACTACCGCTTATTTTGGCTGGTGTTGAATATTTATTGCCACTTTACCGTAAAATTAACACATATAAATGTTTGTCAGATAAAGACTTACGAGGTAATTTTGAACATACACCAAGTGAAAAAATTCAAAAGTTAGTTTGTAAAATGCTAACTAATAATCAAATAAATGACAAACTTAATCATATTATTATTTAATTAAAAAAATATCTCCGCTATATCGCGGAGTGAAGACAAATAGGTAGTAATGTTATTTATACATGGCGCAATTATGCGCCATGTATAAATACGTTGTCATTTTGATGGCTTTTTGTAGTCGGCCAATGAACCCAGTGCTGGATCGACGCCCATAGCGAATCGGAAGACTGGCATACAGTCAACCGAAGAAGCCTCGGCAGAATTATCCGCATTTTTTGTCGGAACCTCCTTAGCACCATAATTAGACATATCGCAACCATGGGCCCCTGAAACAGATAAAAGGTCTTGGTCATCTTTGGAATAATTCTTGTTTGAAAAATACAAAGACATATAACATCCTCCCTATTATAGCTTTCGCGGTTGGTTACTACCTATTTGTTAAAAATACCTTACGGCGATTACAGCGCGTAAAGATTACGTTTAGTATAACATATTTTTATTACTTAAGCAATGTCGATGCTCTCTTTATTTTCCAAAACCTTATAATTAAGCCCCTCGAACTTCTTTTCAAGTTCACTTATTTCAACTGGGAATCTTGGATTATCCATATGCGTTGGGATTACTAAATTTGCGTCAGTTTCTTTTGCAAATAATGACGCTTCAAATGGGCCCATAACTAAACCACAGCCAGAAACCGGCACAAACAAAACATCACATTTGTAGTCATTTTCAAAACATAGCGTATCACTAGTTACATAAATTCTCTTACCCTCAGTCTCAATAATGTAACCAATATTTTCGGTTATTTCGTTATCACCTCTAAGATATGGCAAGTATCCGTGAACTGCCTTTGTGACCATTACTGTAACTCCATCGGCATTAATAACATCACCACGCTTTACGACTTTAATGTCAATTTCTGGGAAAGCTTGAGCCACTTCAGAACTAGAATATAATTTTGTTTTTGGATTTTTAACAATTTCTTTTATGGCCGGCTCATTAAAGTGATCAGCATGTTTATGTGTAACTAACAAAACGTCAATATCGTTCCAGCCATCAGCTAGCAAAGATTCATCATAAGAAATAATACCCGGGTCAATCAAAATCCGTTTACCATTTGTTTCAATTAAAAGACAGGATTGGGTAAATTTTGTTATTTTCATGTTACTTAGTATATCCCAAATTAGAATATTAGGCTTCTCCGTGATTACATATTAAATAACAATATTTGACATACTCCTATAAAGGTTATAGTGTGATATTAGTTCTTTTCTTTAAAAATTTATGAAGGGGTGTGAATGATATGGCGCCAAAGCATTGTCTGGTCCCAATTAAAGTTTGGATGATTATAGCAATGGTTATTTTATTAGCAGTTGCGGTAATATCTAACTGGAGCCAGATGATTAAGGCTTTTGGGATAATATTCCAAAAAGACGGTATCAAATGGTTAATTCTTACACTAATCTTGCCAGTTCAATTATTAAACAGTTTTGTCAGAGGCAACATAAATTATCTTTATTTATTTGCTAAGGGCGAAAAAGTTTCAAGAATGAGAATGACTAGGATAGCAATCGAAACAAATTTTGTTGATCACATTGCTATCTTTAGTGGCGTTGCAGGAATGGCATTTTATGTCTGGAGATTATCTAGTAATAAAGTAAAAGCCAGTAACTCGGTTTGCGCACAGATATTAAATTATATATTAGTATTTGCAAGCACCACTCTGTTATTAATTGCTTCCGTTATTCATTTAATTGTAGATAACGGTAATCAGATGGTAATTATTGCCGGAATTTCGTTAATAGTATTAATCACAATACTATTAACGGCTGTGGTTTTCATAACAAAAAACTACAAAAAATCACTAAGAATGTCCTTTTGGCTAGCAAAAATTATCAATGCGGCTGCCTCGGTTGTTACGTTGGGTAAGAAAAAGAAGATAATCGAGACGACAGTGCTTCAAGGTTTTTTTGATAGTGTCAACGAAAATTTAGTTGACATCTCAATCAATAAAAAAGCACTAGTCAAGCCATTTTGCTGGTCAATACTGGCTAGCGTTATGGATGCAGGTTTGATTTATATCACATTTGCATCACTCGGTGTTTTATTAAACCCAATTGTACTGTTTGTCGCTTCAAGTTTTTCATCAAACGCATGTATTTTTTCACCTATACCAGGTGGAATCGGTGTGTACGAATGGTGGATGATATTGTTACTATCGACAGCTGGGCTATCATCTGATTTGTCAATTGCCGGTATACTGCTGGCAAGAACACTCCTTTTTATAGTTTATATAGTCCTCGGTTTTCCATTTTTATTAATGACAATTCGGAAATACGGAAAACCACCATCAAAAGAAAAGAATTAAGACGCCATGATTTGGCGTCTTTTTTCTATCTGGAGGATAATATTAAGCAGCTTCAGTTGCAAAAATATCAGCTTCGCGTCGGGCGAGAAAACCTAATATTTCTTCAGTTGAACGCTCCCTATCCCAAGTGGCTAAACCTAAAACCTCGCTTTTAGTAACGGCTTCTACCATACTTGTTGATTCTGTTTCCATGGTCCATTTCCTTTTTTGTTTGTTTTATTGTTTTATAGGTCTATTTAAGCATAAAAGTTATAAAAATGCAATACCCTAGTCACACATTTCATCACCTTCTTTGACGTTATAGTAGTGGTTATGTTAAATTAGAATAGGGTAAATAAAAAATAAACATATGAATATTCCAACTTCTCTCGCAATCATTGCTTTTGCCGCACTTATTCATGCTAGTTTTCAATTAAGCGTGAGTGTATTAACGCTGCTTAGCGCTCATACAATCGGCGCAAAACATTCTCAATCTAAACTGTTACATTTAACAATCAGCTTTTTATTTGGCGCTGGTTTAATGACAATACTACTTTTATCTTTTATATCCCTTTCACTATTGAATATTTTCGGATCTGATACGCCACAAATCGTCTGGGCAGTTGCTTGTGGAATGCTTGGCGGCGTAGCAATATCGATTTGGTTGTTTTATTACCGTCACGAAAAAGGCACAACTTTGTGGGTTCCTCGCGGTGTTGCCAGTTATTTACACGATCGCATTAAATCAACCAAAATAGGTGCCGAGGCTTTTAGCCTAGGTCTTACAAGTGTTTTGGGTGAATTACTATTTATTATTGCTCCAATTGTCATCAGTGCCTTAGTTTTAATTCAGCTACCCGCACCTTGGCAACTGATTGGCATTATCGTATACGCAATTATTTCTACACTACCACTAATTATCATCTGGGTATTAATTAGCAGTGGACACAGTATTAGCGATATTCAAAAATGGCGCGAATCAAACAAAACTTTTTTGCAGTTTGCTGCCGGTACTGGTCTAATCATCTTGATGTTTTTCGTTTACGCTAACGAACTTCTAATTGAAGTTGCTGGGAAAGTCTAATATGAGCCTTGGGGTGGACATTATTAAACATGGCGGCGAACGTCCAACTGAAAGATATAAGCGAGACAAACTCCGGTCTAGCATTGTTGCGACCTGTTTAAGCGTCCGTGCTCCAGAAGGCCAATCCGAAGATGTAGCCGATTTAGTTTGTGATGCTGTAGAAACTTGGTTAAAAAAACATTCCGAAGTGACAAGCCATGATTTGCGCACAGTTGCCGCCCGTCATCTTAAGAAATTTCATCCCGAAGCAGCATATTTGTACGAACAACATCGAATTACCATCTAAATCAAGGAGAAACAACCATGGCTAAAAAATATGAATTTGACTACGACCTAATCGTTATTGGCAGTGGCGCTGGTGGTAGCGCAGCCGCTAGTATTGCCGCTAGTGAAGGTAAAAAAGTTGCCATCGTCGAATCAGACGCTTTTGGTGGCGATTCTCCAAATTGGAGCGATATTCCAACCAAAGCCCTACTTCATGCGGCTAACTTGTACGACGAAGCTAGACACGGTGCCAGGTTTGGGTTACGCTCTTCAACCTTGGGTTATAATTACCCATCAATTCGCGCTTGGAAAGAATTAGCAGTTAAGCGAACTGGTGCTGGCGACAATAAACGTTATTACGAAGGCCAAGGCATTGATGCTTTCAGTGGCGCAGCTCACTTTTTATCTCCAAATGAGATTAGTGTTAACCGCAGACATTTATCGGCCACATATTTCTTGATTGCCACCGGATCACAGTGGGCAATTCCAGACGTTCAAGGATTAGATACGATTAAATACTTTACTCCACGAACAATACTAGAAGAACTTCGACCACCAAAGAATCTATTAATCATTGGCGGCGGCGACACTGGTATCGAAATTGCTCAATTAATGGCAATTTTTGGTACTAAAGTTTACATTGCTGAAAAAGCTAGTCGATTACTTCCCAAGAAAGACCTTGAAGTTGGCGCTTTGATTGAAAGAATCTTAGGTGAGCAAAAAGGTGTAACTACGCTAACCCAAACTCGAATTGTTTCTGTAGAAAAAGACGGTCTTGGCAAACGCGTTATTGTATCGCGCGGTGGCACCGAAAAGTCGATTAAAGTTGATGAAGTTATGGTTGCAACAGGACGAACCCCAACTGTTGATTTGGGCCTAGAAAATGCCGGCGTTAAATACACCGCCAAGGGAATTGACGTAAATGAATACTTACAAACCAATGTAAAGCATATATTTGCAGCAGGCGACGTCCTAGGCCGTGGAAACCATACACATACAGCCCTCTTAGAAAGCCGAGTTGTCGCAAATAATATGTTTCACAAAACAAAAGTTGCTCCAGACTATACGGCTACTTCAGAAATTGTGTTTACCAACCCTGGCATCGCAACAGTTGGGCTTAGCGAAGATGATTGTTTGAAACGCGACTTGTCTATTAACAAAGCAATTGCACCCTTAAATATTATCGCCCGCAGCAATACATCTGATTTTCATGATGGGTTTGTTAAAATGATTACTGATAAAAAAGGTGTTATTTTGGGAGCTTCCGTTGTCGCTCCTCATGCTGGTGAAATTATTCACGAATTAGCACTAGCTATCAGATATAATATGACCGCCGCTCAAGTTGCCGATACTCCACACGCCTTCCTAAGTTGGAGCGAAGCCGTCCGCGTCGCTGCTAGTAAATTAGCCTAAATATGACAAATCCCCCGATGGCGTTACGCCATCGGGGGTCATATCAAAATGCATAGTTTTTAATTATACGTTGATATTAGAACAAAAATTACAACAATAACAATTCATGGCCTGTTGGCGTCGTCCAATTAGGGCTACGATAAAACGTATGTCCATCCTTCATCACGAGTTCTTTTTGGCCATCGACAGGACCAATTATTACTGATCTTTTGGGCTTTACTATGTCGTCTCCAATATGGCATCCAGACAAGTTAAACGGCGAAACCTTTCCTGTCCGTATTTCTTCCGCCAAACGAGGAAAGACAATCAACGCCCAGAGCATTTCAACGCTCATTGGCATTTTTAAATCTTCTGGGTTTTCCCAAGAATCTTCAACAGATAAACCCCTGTTGCTGTTGATATCCATTGAAATTAAGCTTACCCCAGGAGCGTACAAATAACCATCCAGCTGACAAACATCTCTCTGGCTATATTTATCAGAAAAACTAGGCCTTAGAATTTTATGCCTTTCCAGATAACTTGAAAACGCAAAAAAGTTTGTAGAAAAGATACCTTTCCCGCTTTTGGCTTGCAAAATCACCGAAAGCATGGCAATACCATCATTAGGTGCCTCCACACAGCTTCGAAGTCTTGAAAGCCTAAGTTGGTCTACAGCCCATCCGGCCTCTTCAATTGCATCTTTGGCTGTTACTTCCTGCCGTCGCAAGTTGTCATACCAAGAAGGTAAAACTTGTGGTTGTCTGTCGAGGGTTTTTGTCATGCTTTTTTCATTAATCATAAAAAATCGCCCCTTATTTCTGCCAGCTGTTCGCCAATGTCGGATGACACTAGTTATCTCAAGATTCTTGAGAGCGGCACATTATTTTTATCAGATTTAACAAAGATAAACACAATACGCCGCTCTCAAAATTTATTGTAATTTTTTAAGGTTCTGAAAATAATCATACCATTATTATTCGTTTATACAATGACATTTTTATGCTATTAACAGATACGCTAATGGTTGCGAGGGGTTGGATTATCGGCTAAAGCCTCTTCCGTTCATTTGCAAAAAAATGTAAACACTTTTTGCGCCATTCACTACACGGTCACACTAGCGCGACCCCGAAATTATCAAACTATTAGCATAGCGAACTGTTACTAGCAGTTATCACCACAGACTATTTTTGCTACGCAAAAAGTCGCAAGTTCAAATCTTGCCCTAAACCCCAACCAAATTAAAATACCCATCTAGAATGGGTATTTTAATTTGGTTGCGGGGGCAAGATTTGAACTTGCGACCTGATGGTTATGAGCCATCCGAGCTAACCACTGCTCCACCCCGCGATACATACTCCAGATTAACAGATATAACTGTCGATTGCAAGCTTGCTATTTAGAAAGACCCTTGTTATTGCTGCCAAATAGAAAATTTATCCACTGAGTGAAATTGCTAACTGGCAAAGCCTGAACAGATGAAATTGCAGTCGCGTTATTGTCTATATTTTTGGCAGCTTCTGAATTTGGAGGCAAAATTAAAACACTTTCGCCGGGCGAAACTAGCCCTAATCTTTCACGCACAGCTAATTCTTTATATTCGTCGGTATTGTAATATCGCTGTTCCAATTTGGCACTTTCGGTATCAAGCTGGGCAACCGTTAGCTGTCTAGTTTTACTTTCCAACTCTTTTTGCAAAGCATAATTACGCTGCATTACACCCAAAGAACCCCACACCCATCCGGCGGCAATTACAAAAGCAATCACAACTACCACATTATTTAGCGTAAAATATTTGTGGCTAATTTTATAATAGAGACGACGAATGTTTATTTTTTTCATATTAACTAAAAACAATTATAGCCCAACGGATACTAATACGCTATAATAAGCCACGTACAATAAGCCGTTAGGCTGTTTGTAATTAGGGGGTGTAGCTCATTGGTTAGAGCAGGATGCTCATAACGTCTTGGTAGTTGGTTCAAATCCAACCACCCCCACCAGATTGAAATTCAGTGGCTTTTACCAATGTAGCGAATGGTTCGTTCCAGAGGTAAGATGCCACTTTTTCATTGTCTACACGTAGGTTCAAAAACAAAATACGGCACAATACATCTTTTTCGACTGCGGAGCCCGCCTTCATCTTGTCAGCAGCAGCTTTTATCAAGTTCAAAAACTCTTCCTTATTCAACTTAATTTTGCTCGGATTAGCAATTTTTTCTTGTAACCTCATAGTTTGATCCTCGAGCTTTAGTCGTTGATCTGTAAGGCCTTCAAGGGCATCCATATTTGGTTGATAAGCGGGCGACTTTTCCGAAAGACGACCGATAGCTAGAGATCGTTCATTTATTTCGTTTTTTATGTGTACCAACGTCCCCTGTTTACTATGAATGTCCTGTTTTATTTCAATTATCTTTTCATCTGTATAGCCATCAATTTCCGCGCTATAACGCTCGTACGCTTCGTCAGACAGCGTGAACTGCTCCAACATGGTATAGATTGAATTAAATATATGCTTAGCACGCAAGGACCTTGGGGCACGGCTGCAATCTTTATTATTACAGCGATATGACAGTACATGCTTCCCACTACCCGTCTTATTCTTACCTGGACCCATATAGTTTGGACCACCGCAAACATCACAATAGACCAAGCCTCGTAACGGATAAAATGTCACGCGCTGATTTTTACCGATAGATCGCTGCGTGCGACCATAGCCTAACGATTGAACATAGTCGTAAGTTTCTTTATCTACCATAGGCTTAAAGTTATAGACATCGCATATATTAATAGTCTGTTTGGCCTGTATAAGCACGCCATAATAAATTGGATCATGAAACATATTACTAATCGTACTTTTAGTAGGCCTGAGAGTACGTATGTTTCTAGGGTTCTTTGTAATACGATGCACGCCCTGCTCTAGCAAAAAATCAGTTATAGAATTCAAGCTCTCGCCTGCAGCTCTCATTTCCCAGGCCTTGCAAATATCATCATAGAAATCGTTTGGCTCATAATACCCAGTAACTTCGTTTCTCGTATACCCAGTCTTTGGTGTACCACCGGACTTTCCGTCATCAAAGTTCCCCGTTACACCTCGTCCAACTTTATTCGAAAGGTCATCAGAATACTGTTTTGAAAAAACAAATAGCATACCGAGCAGCATCTTACCATTTGCATCGTTACTAAATTGATGACTATGGAAACGAATATCGACAAGCGTACCCTCGTCTAACATGTTTATTATTTGGCCGCCCTCAAGCATATTGCGACAAAGTCGATCGGGGTGCCAACAAAGTATGGCATCATACTTCTTAGTCTCAATATCTTTCAACATCTGCGTAAAAATTGGACGTTGATTTGGTTTTTTAGCAGATTTTGTCTCCGGTAAAATATCAACAACATTCAATCCCAAATCCTTTGCTAATTTTTCACAATCCTTTATTTGGTCAGGCATAGATCGTACTTGGCGATTGCTATCTTCCGTAGATTTTCGAACATATAAAACATATCTAAGTTTTGTTAAATCAGTATTTACGGGCCTTGGCATACTAAAATTTTAACACTATATGAACTTTATAGCTCAATCCGCCCGCCATTATTATCTGATATTGTTGTTTTGTTAAGTTTTGCCATAGTGCCGCATGTATCTATTTTCCCGAGTTCTTCGATTAGTTTAACAAGATTTGAAGGATCACGAAAACTTGATATTTTTGGAGGCGAAAAGCGACCCTGGATCTTACCAAGGGTCTCAACATTAGCCGAGTTATCAGGTACGTTGCCGCCTTCCATATCATGCTCATTCTTATCGCTTATGGCGATATGTTGGGACTGGCAAAGATTTAAAAATTACGTACTCGAAGCTAGCTTATAACAAATATTTTACTTGGTAAATAGCTATTTTTATGAGTGCCACCTCAGTTAAGGTGGTATATTTCATGTTAATTCTGACAGGCACGCACGGGAGGTCGTCAACTACATCCCCTGTTGGACCCATAGTGAATTACTAATAATAAGAGCGGTCATTATTAATCCAAAAATCTTAAAATATTTTATATAAATTAATCTACAAACACGGTATGGGCGTGCTCAATATAGTTACGGCCATTGTTAGCAATACAATCCGGTGCACCGGGTGTGAGGTTTTGAGCATCATGAGATATAATGATATCAAGTGGTTTACCCACTAGACCTAAACCGGTTCGCCGGCATGGTCATCAAATCCATATAGAAATAAAAGCTCGTCATGAGTAACTATTTCTATATGGTCATATCGGGAAACTGGTATGGATAGTCGTAAGACTGTCGCTCGTGGCGGGCTTTTTAGTTTGCCTCAACTATTCATAATACAAGGAGTTTATTTTATGTTTTACGCATTACTAATTTTAACTATCATCTACGGTATCATATCGCATATAAGATCACGCTATCAGCGAGTCTTTGTAAATGTCGTACATTTTACGGGGAGAAGCTCACAGGAACTTGCAATGGCTTTAAACCCGCTCTGGCTTGGTTATCTTGTACCTATAGGAACTATTATCGCCGTCTTAACTGTTGGACTGTCTGTCTATTATCAACAATGGTTCATTTTGGGTCTAGTGATATTTTTCGCAACACTTGCGCCAGTTGTTATTGAGATCATCATCCCATTACCGTCAACGCGTACAAATTTGCTATGGATGAAGCATGAACTAAAAAAGAATATCAACCGTGCAGCTAGCTTAGATGCCAATGCATACGCACAACTAGTGGCAATAGACGTAGACTTTCACCATACAGTAAAGGACCTGCTCAAAGTTGAATAGGCCTGTCGTCTCGACGTAATAACGGGCTTTTTAGTTTGCCACAGAATATTAAATCCTAAAGGAGATATCATGGATACATTGAAATATATCGGCTTTATAGCTATAGCATTATTTGCAGCAACAATAATAACTTTTATTTACATTAAAGTCGAAAGTTATTTAAAAAAGCATAGGCCCACAACGCCCTCCCCATTAAAAAGAAAGCGATTAAAGAAAATCGCAATTATAATATTTACTGTACTATTAACAGTAACTAGCTCCTATTGGTTTATAGTTCGCCCTTACGTTACAGCAAAAAACTGCCACAATGTCGCGCTAGATAACTCTGGATATAACAAAGATAACGAATATAGTAGGACTTATTGGGGTCATGACTTAAAAACGCAAGCACCGTATATGTTTTTCTATGAAGTTTGCATGCATAAAGACGGCATAAACCCGTAACAACAAAAAATCTACGGTAAATCTGCCGGCTTAATATCTCATAAAGTTCAAAACGCTTCACGTTATACATAATAGGACCATCAATATCTGTAAGCCTGCTCGCATACCGCACTAGACGCCTGTCTGAGATCTTGCTTCCAATTAGTAATAGGATTATCAATAAACCATTCCGCCAGATATGCAATCACCGGTTCAAAAGATGTGGCTTCTGCTCCACCAGATTTGATCATAATAAAAACAGAGAGCTAGTGTCTCTGTTTTTTTTGATATTATAAATATATGGATAATAAATACGAAGATGCGCTTAAAAAAATCCGAAACACAATCAGCCGGTTTGAAAAAATAGAAGGCAAGCCATGGGGTGCAGAAGGCGCAGTTATAGAATTGGCAAAACAAGTTGGTGATTTGTCCGCTCTGATTATGAATAAAGAAGGCTATTATTTTTCAGACAGAGATAAATTAAGCGATAAATATGATTCGTCAAATAATAAAATCGGCGATGAGTTAATTGATATTATTTTTGCGGTAGTTAGAATCGCGGACCACTATAATATCGATCTTATTGCTGCAAATGATATGGCTCGAGCCGAAGATGAAAAATTCTTTATAACCAAAGGCATATAAGGTCTCTCTTTATTGCTCTTGAAGCACTAAAAAGAACCGGTTGATATCCAGTATTGTCTGAGCTTCGATTAATTGGGTAGTGTCATCGTCGCTACATACATCAGTCACACCCTGATCTAGTAAGTAATAATTGTCGCCAACTTTTCTCATATTTGGCCCAAATTGATTAGAATTGTAAAAATATTCAGCAGTATTAGGTTCGCCAATAGCCATATGGCCAAAGCCACCGATAACATCACCAGCAGAATATTTGCTTATAGTATTTAAAATTCGGCCAGTGCATTCTTCAACTACATCTGACGAAGATAACTCTATATACTCAGTTGAGCTAGTGCTTGTTTTTAATTGGTATTGGATCCCATACCGGCCATTATAAATACCCTTAATTCCCCACTGGTCAATCGAAAAATACTCAGTACTATCAACTGCTTCGTTAAGGCTGTCGTCCACAGACAACTCATTACTTTCCGTCGTTTTTGGCTGAATAAAATTATTCCAATAGACAAAGCTGAGTGTTCCAATTAAGGCTAAACTTAATGCTATGATTATAATTAAATGCGCCGACCCTGATTGAGATTTTAATTTATCCACGAGATGCCCTTTCGTAAAATAATATAACTTAGTTTTATTTAGTTAGTTTTAATACACAAGCACAATAGTTCGAGATGCTCATTATTTTATTGTTCGTGAAGTGACTGTACAATTTTTACTGCAGTCTTATAGTTATCAGTCTCCCTGGCGCTATTTATAGCAGTTTGCGACCTCTCGGAAAGAACATTTTGAAAGGAAATACCTAATTGATTACCAGTTCCATTTTTTGCTTTAAAAAATCCTATTCCTGTTTTACATTCGGAATTACCTACTTGGATCGCGTCATTGTTCGTAAGTACATAAGCTCCAGAGGTACGTTCCGACGTAGTAGTTTCATATAAAGTATTACCGGTATAATTTGGTAGACCATAAACCTTTACGCTAGTAAAGGTACCGGCAGTTTCTGGGTCGCAATATCCACCTAGACCATCTACTCCTGCCCAAAAAGTTATCTTTACATTAGTATCTGGACTGGTGATAAATATTTTTTCATTTGAGTTTATCTGATCGGGATTAAGAATGGTTTGACTCACTACAATCCAGTCACTAGGGTAATTCAATGTTAAATTACCACCCGTAACAGTTTCGGTAATTGATTTATTTAATGATACGGCAGGGTCCTCAACAACAGGTATGTTTATCGTATCGCTAGCTTTCGGTTGCATAAAATTTTGGTAATAAACAAAACCCAACACCCCCATTAATGCCAGGCTTAATATCATAATTATTATTAAATGTGCTGACCCTGATTGAGATTTTGTTTTGTTCACGAGATAACCTTTCGTAAATAATAAAGTTATCCTAATTTAACCAAATGCAACCGATAATCACAAGCTAAATATAATAAAATAACTCGCAATCTGCGAGTTATTTTATTTTTTACCAGATTGTTTTCGTTGATTTTTGACTTCTTTAATAAAGGCCAGAGCGTTTTTTCTATTCATAAAAACTTCTTCACTATCGCCGTGATATTTTTTCATAAACATAAAGGCATTTCTGTCTATAACACTATCGGCAGGATGAAATCCCATTTCAGATAAGGCTCTAGCTCCAATTAATTTATGAGCCATACGGTAAGCGTCCTGTTCATACATGCCGTGTTCGGGCCCTGTACGTGCGTCAAGTGAACATATCTCTATCGCGTCTTCCAACATAGCTAATTCATGATCTGTCATATTACAATATGGGTTGTCTAATAATTTTTCAGCAGCTGCGTTATTAGTTTTTGTCGTGTTGATAGTTGAACCTGTATTTGAATCTTTATGGTTATCAACCCATGCAGAACATCTGTGATAATCTTCCACTGAGATTCCTTCATTTTGACATGCGAGAAAAAGGTTTGTAAAACCTTTTTCTTCATCTGAATCGATATCATACACAGTTTGGCGAATGTCTTTTGAACGTTTTTCCCAGAAATTTGGATTTGGGTCGCCAGTTGGTAAAATTACTTCGCTACTTAATTGTTTTTCATTAGCGTGGCCATAATAGTTTATTTTAACAATTGTTTTTTCTTCATCATTTTCATCGTCAGATTCTGAATCTTCAATACAAAGCCCAAAATCCCTATCGTCGCCGTCTTCAGAAACTCCGAAAGGACCAAGCACCTTTTCTTGGGCTTTAAGATTTTCTTTACCCATGGCTATATCTTCCGGAGTGGGCTGATAATTCATGTGTTTTATTATACCATAAGTGTATCTATGGGTCAATAGTATAGTGCGTTAAGCTAATATTTCAGAAAACAAAAATGCCCCACTTGGGGGCATTTCTGGCACCTGTTTGTTTGGTTTAATCATACTACCAAACTCGCTTATGGTGCAAGTGCAAAATAAACTATTTTTTCTTTGAAACTGTCAAAAAACCGTTTCGTGGGTTTTCTTTGACAATACGGTCTGCTGGAAGATCAACTGGTTGACCCTTTGCATTCTTTTCTACTTTTGCGAAAAAGTAGATTGTCTGTAGTTTGCCACCACGAAGTGTAACTTCTGTGCTGTGCAAGTAATACGTAATACCTTTTGAGTTTGTGTGCTTGTAAGCCATATAACTTTAACCTCCTATTAGTACTATACAAGTGTTAGATTACACGGGGTCGAGCTCGGTGTCAACGGTTAAATGCTTTTATAGTGGTGGCGAAGCATCATTTTAAGCACTATAACACTAGTCAAACGAGCGATAATCATTAACAAAATTGCAACAAAAACTAGGACCGACCAACCGGCAAAATCGGGTGACCAAAGGGGTGAAATATATACATGTAAATATGTATCAGCTTGTGGTAAGTTTACTGAGCTTATTAAGTCGGCACTAGCTGGATATTTGGCCAATTCATCAGTGGTACAAACCAAATATGCGTACGACCAATGGGTGAATTTTGGCATGCAAACTGCTTGTACTTTTTTATAAATATTTCCGTTTGGATTTGTGTCTTGTGAAGCTGCTTCATAGGCCGTCTGAACGTCACGTTTGTAGGTAGATTCTAAGTAAACGCCCTTGCCCATTTCAGTGTTCATATGAGCCGTTACATACCGTTGTAAATCATACAATCTATTTAACGTTGCCTTGTTGTCACCAACGCCATCAGCCGACATAACGGCAGAACGACGCTCAACCATGCCAATATTATTAAGACGCAAAAAAGTCGCCGATATAAAACCTGCAAAAATGAGTAAAATAACTAATTGCCACGTTTTTATGCGTTGCAATTGTTTGATGTTACGCCTTACTTGTTTTTTATCAACCACCTAAAGACCCCACGCCTAAACTACTAGAACTAGTATAACATGAGGGTTTATTTGCGGTAGAGCTGAAATTTAGCCGTACCAATAATCAAAACAGCCGCGGCAGCAATTATGAAAAATACCTTCATGCCATCTATATCACCTAGCGACATTACACAGCCAACAGCCATCAGGCAACCAATCAACGCGCCTATTACGGAAGCAAACTCAGACGCACACATATAAACAATCCGATGCCCGGACAAATCGGCAGTGTCGAACATACCGCGCATAAATGCCATATTATAACCAGTCGTGGCCATTTCATTGGTCACATTTGTAACAACAACCGAAGATGGAGTAAGTGAAAAAGCCCTAGACACATGGACAAACGCGTTTGCTATAACGCTAAACTTTAATAAATTTCCACCCTGTTTTCGATCAATTAGCCTGCCATAAGCATATGAAGTGACAATTGCCACCAAAATAGTTACAGATGATAATATTCCTAAATCAACATAAATCGCGTTACCAGAACCAGATAAAACTGCAATCGTTATAAATAAACCCCAAATTACCCCAGTCGTTATATAATCGAACCCAATTCCCGATTGGGCAATAAGACTTCTAGCGGCCATCTTCCATGGGAAACCTCTAAAATTAATTTTTTGTCTAACACTCACCTGTTCGGAGGTTTTTAGTAAAGGTAAGGCCGCTAACAAAAATAGTACAGCCGCTACCCACATGACAACTTGCGGACCAAAGAAGAGCGCGACGAGGCCACCAGCAATTGGGCTTAAACTTATAGCAACTTTTTCAAAAATATTCATAATTGCAATTTCTTTGCCAGCATGTTCAACGTTTTTAATTTTTGAAAAATCAATCATATAACACAACTGATAAATAGATGTCGAAAAAGCCGTAAACATTGCCCAAACTATTATTGCCGGTAATCCAAAATTTGGCACAAAACCAATTGATATCATTGCCGGTATGTAAAGTAGGTTGCTTATCATAATGCCATGCTTGGGACCGATCTTGGCGGCAAGATATGCTGACAGAAAAATCTGAGGAATTTTAAACACGTAGTAGCAAGCCCAACAAATCAAAATAAAAGTCAAACTATAACCTTCTTTAAACAAATAGACTGAGGTAAAACCCGTAGCAACATAAACAGCCACAATCCTGATAGTTCTGGACATATAAAGTTCGGCTATTTCGGAAAATGAGGCATAACGCCAGAAATGACGACTCTTAAGCAAATTGTAAAAAATATCTTTTATCATAGTGTTTATGTTTAATCGCTTGCGTCCATTACAACATAAAAATGCCTGAAAATAAAGTGTTAAAGCTCAATCCATCTTGCAATGTATCGTTTTCCTACCGTCCCCTCTCATTACGTTTATACCAACAGCACACTCTACGTGTGGACGAAGTCCAGCACGTGGCGTTCGGCTGCTTCGCACAGTCTGTTGGTTATAAAGTAATGATAGTTGACGTACTTGGGTATAATTGAGATATTTATGGCTTACGGCAAACAGAAAAATTAATTCTAGTAGTCATCACGGGTGACGTTTGGTTGGGACCCCTAAAATTGTTTTATCGTAATTGGTAAAAAATTTTAGGGAAAACCAAAGCGGCAGGACCCGCAAAGCTAGGGTGAGGCCTGCTATTCAAATTTTAAGCATAAAAGATAAATTTTAACTCAAATGTTATACTAATAACATGAATATCTTTTTCTCTTGTGTTGGCGGCGTTGGTATTGGCCCATTAATGGAAATTGCTAATGACGCTGGTTATCATGTAGCCGGTTCGGATTTGGTTGAATCCTTAATGACGGAAGAATTACGAAAAAAAGATATCGTAATTAATATCGGACCACAAGATGGCGTGTTTCTGCAAGCTCGTCATCACGATAGACCAATCGATTGGTTTGTCTATTCATCAGCTTTGGCTGAAGATAATCCAGAATTGGTTTTAGCCAAGAAACTTGGTATAAAAACTACAAAACGCGATGAATTTTTATCATATGTCATCAATGACAAAAATCTAAAACTTATTGCCGTTGCTGGCACACATGGCAAAACTACCACTACTAGTATGTTGGTATGGACCTTACAACAGTTAAATATTCCAATTAGTTATTCGATTGGAACCACTCTAAAGTTTGGCCCAAGTGGTAGATTTAATCCAAAGAGTGAATATTTTATATATGAATGTGATGAGTTTGACCATAATTTTCTTCATTACTCACCTTATCTAGCACTACTTACCTCAATCGATTTTGATCATCCAGATACGTATCATACCGAGGCCGATTATCAACAGGCCTTTCAACAGTTCGCTATGAATAGTAACCGGGTTATTACATGGAGCGACCAACATGCCGAATTGTTCAAAGACATGCCAAATACAACTATATTAGGTCCACAACAAGTCAACTCTGGCCTTGCCTTAAGCGGCGAATGTAATCGTCGCAATGCAACCTTAGTACAAGTCGCCCTAAATGAGTTAGGTATTGACCAAAATACTAATGATATACTAATACACTTCCCAGGCACCGACAGGCGCTTTGAGAAGCTTGCTGAGGGCCTATACAGTGATTATGGTCATCATCCAGTTGAAATTGCTGCCACCCTACAGCTGGCCCATGAGCTGTCAGATCATGTAGTATTAGTTTATCAACCACATCAGAATATTAGACAACATAATATCCGTAATCAATACACGACACAATTTGAATTAGCAGAAACAATCTTTTGGCTGCCTACCTATTTAACTCGCGAAGACCCCAATCTGCCAATCTTAAGCCCAGAAGAATTAATACAAAATATTACAAATAAAGACCATGTGATTGTGGCCGACTTTAATGATAGTTTGTGGAATGAAGTCCAAAAAATGCGTGCTGAAGGTAAATTAGTATTATTTATGGGTGCTGGCAAAATTGACGGCTGGTTGCGTGACAATTTAGCAAAATCAATTTAATTACTATTCTGTTTTTAATTCTAGACCAAGAGATGAAAAATTGAGTGGATCGCCACCAAAAGCATCAACAGCTTTTGTTTTAGCTGCCTGTTTAGAATATAGTAGTTTAAATTCACTAATTGCCTTTTGATTAATAGCCCCAGTACTAGCATAATTTTCAAAATCATTATCATTTGTCACAGCTTGAGAACGAATACTTACATAACCTGGTCGACTTAGATCAAGCTGCGCCGCACCACTACTGTTATATAGCGCCATACTAATAACGACTAAAACGAAGGAAATTAAAATAGATGAAATAATAAGTATTAAAAAGCGATGCTTGCTATACGGTGATAATTCTTCAATCTTTAATACCATTTTTACTTGACTCATTATTTTTTTGATCCTTCGGCAATTGCCTGATAATCTTTTTCAAATTTATCCAAAGCTAATTGATACTTATCAATATGTTGGTTGAGTTTTAAAACATCATCATGAACTTGATTTCGGCCTTTATATGCGACTGAGATTGCATCATAAAAATCAGCTGGCTTTTTTTCACAATCAATTTTAAGAGCTAAAGACAACTGTGCTTCATACGCTATATAATCCAACCTAAATTCATCTAGTGTGGAAACATATTCTTTTGAAACCGCGACTAAGTCTGAATTGCTAAGGCTATTATATGAAATTCGACTATCAAATTTATCCATTAGTTTTGTCGACATTGATTCATAAACCTGGCCCATATTGACTCTCAGAAGTGCATCACTAACATGTAACTGGTTTAAAGTATTTCTTGAAGAGACACAGTTATCTTTAATTAAAGTTATTTGCTGATCAGATAATGGCGTGGTCTGAGCAAGAGCTTTGACTAGCGGAATACTGCCCAGAACGCAGGCTAGCACAAAACAAATAATAAATAATTTCTTTGACATTATCATATCCCTTATTATCTACTGTTAAGACCTATTTGGTCAAATTAATAACTTACCTGCAGTGAATTCAATAACTGATTAATATCTGTACTCTGGCCGCCAATATTAATTAACTTGTCTAACCCGCCGTTTTGAAACAATTGCGTTAAGGCAAAAATAACGCTTATACCAGATAATAGTACAACCGCGCCAACTACCAACACGGAGATTAATATCGTCAGATTGGCAAACTTTTTATACCTGGCAAATTCTAACATTTCATTTCCCTGTTTGTCACGCATCGAACCAGACATGACTAAAATCAAGTCAATTATAGTCCATAGCCCCAAACCACCAAATGTCAGTAATTTTAGGATACCCGTACCTATTTTGCCTAGGTAAAAGCGATCAATTCCAAAGGTTCCCCACATATAGCTGAGAAAAAATACAGCTAAAAAATGACGTTGCTTGTTTGGAACTGGGATGGTTTTAACTTCAACTTCTGGATTCATTTTTGTTTGTGTTTCCTTCCAAAAACTGATTATGGAGTTAAACGGTTGATATCACGTGGGAAGAGACAGGCCTCTTTAACGTTGGCTAGACCAATTGTCTTTTGAACCAAGCGGTCAATTCCAAAGCCACAGCCACCGTGTTGGGGTAGGCCATACTTAAAGGCTTGAAGATAGTATTTAAAGCCTTCGTGATTAACATCAAGTCCAGCATTTTTCATTTGCTCAATCATCTTGGCATAATTGTTTTCACGCAGTGGCGCAGTCGAAATTTCAAGACCACGGAACAATAGGTCACCCCAAAGAACAGTACGATCTTCGACATCTAATTTATGATAAAATTTAGCGGCTTCAATTGGGAATCTAACAGCAAAAACTAGGTCAGTACCAAGTTGTTTACGGGCATAATCACTAATCCAACGCTCTTCATCTGGGATTAAATCCTTTTCCTGAGTCGTGTCAGTCTTAGTAGCCTTGGTATACATTTCATGAATTTGAGCGATCGTAAAGCGAGGTACCTTGCCGTCTTCAGCAAGTTTAAGCTCTGGAGCGTTAAGTGATCGTAAATCATCAGCATGTTCATCATAAGTACGTTTCAAAACATATTGCGTCATATTGCCGACCATGTCCATAACTTCTTCGTGACCTGAAACAAAGCCCATTTCGATATCAAGCATAGTAAGTTCTGTTAAATGGCGAGTTGTCGCACTTGGTTCAGCCCGATAAGAGTGACCAATTTCATAAACACGTTCAAAAGCGCCAACCATAATTTGTTTATAAAACTGCGGACTTTGAGCTAAGGTTGCGATTTTACCAAAATAGTCTAATTTGAAAACTTCAGCACCACCTTCAGTTGCTTCGGCAAGCAATTTTGGCGTGTCAATTTCAACAAATTCATTGTCATTTAAAAAGGCACGAATATATTTGGTTAAGTCAGCCCGAATCTTGAAGATTTTTTGTTCTTGGAGATTTCGAATGTTTAAAACCCGATATTCGAATAAGTTATCAAGATGCTCTGGTTTATGAGAGATTGGTTTATCAATTTCAATTGGCGGTTCTTCAGTTACGGGTACGTCAATCACAACTTTAACGTCATGAAGCTCAGCGCCACCAGGTGCACGCTCATCGGCAACTACTAACCCAGTAAAAGCTACAACCGTACCAGTTTGCATGCCCCGAAGCTTTTCCATTTCTTCTTTAGTATCAACCAAAGTCTGGATTAGACCACTACGATCTCTGATGGTTATAAAATTTAACCCGCCCATTAAGCGCTTTTTGTGAAGCCAACCATTAATTGTTACAGTTTCACCAATTTTTGATGCTAATTCTCTTGCTAGTGTTCTTGTCATAATTACTGTTTATTATATCACATAACACCTATAAAACTAGACGTCTTCGCGTTTTTCTGGATGGTTATTGGCATGAGGATTATGAAGTGCAACGGCACGCAAATCATCATAAGCATCAAATTCATCAACAATTTTTCGCCCAAGTAGTGCCTCTATCACATCTTCAAGACACAGCAAACCAACTGTTTCTCTAAATTCATTTACAACAATAAACAAATGATGACGAGTCCGCAAAAACGCCACCAAAGCATGATGCAATGTTTGATCCTCGCGAATATAGTAAACTTTTGGATCCATGGCTTTTTCAGCCGTTGCTGAGCGTTTAATATCAAGCGCCAGTAGGCTTCGAAGGTTTAAAATGCCAATAATATGGTCAATATCACCTTTTATAACCGGCAACCTGCTATGGCCCAATTTATGCATATCATCCAATGTTAATGGCCCAAGAAATTCTGAATCTTTGATACTATTTATCATGCTGCGTGGCGTCATAATTGTGCTGACCAGTTGATCGCTAAATTCCAAGCTATGAATAATTAACTTTTTTTCATCAGTTGTTAAAATGCCGTTCGAGTTATTAACTAAATGTTCCAATTCAATCCGTGATCCAAGCTGCCAGTCTGAAGAATTATTATCGAGTGGAACGCTACGCAAAAGCTTGAATAAAAATGGGGCTTTTTGAACGAAATTAAAAATATATGGTTCAAGTTTTAAATAAATTTTATGAGATAGGGACTTAATAATTTTTAAACGCGCGATTGACCCATATTCAAGCGCAACAAATAATGCAACAAATATACCTATTAACCAGCCAAAAGTAACAACAGATAGCAAAACTACGATGACTAGCATTAGAGCCGTTAATACCCGCTGCAAAGAAACGACATCACCAAGTAAGCTTTCTCGGGTTAAAACGACTTCTGCACTTTTATCACCTAGTGTCGCTCGGCGCTTAAGCTCAAAAACACTTAATTTGCTGTTGGATGGCTGCATCGCCGTTAGAATTAGCAACAAAAAAAATACAAGCACTGTAATTGTAATCAAGAAAATATACATATTAAAACTATTGTAGCGCAGAAAGGTTCAATTTTATACTGTTAGATGGGGTTATTATTTGCTACAATTAATATAGTAAATTATGAGGGGAGTCTCTTTTGAATAAGATTAAATGGATTATATTCACAATAATAACGGTCGGTATATTTGTAACTTTAATAATTATATCAGACAATTCTAAGATCGATGTTAGTAAGATTGACGTCAATGCCATTCAAACTGCGAGTAAACAAAATGGCAATATTGCCGATCACGTATACGGCAATCCCGACAGTAAAGTAACACTCATTAATTATGGCGACTTTCAGTGCCCAGGTTGTGGCAATACTCACCCAATGATTAAAAAAACCGTTGAAACATACAAAGACAAGATTAGATTTGTTTTTCGTAATGTCACACTTTCTTATCATGCTAATGCAAAGGCCGCCTCTGCTACAGCCGAAGCTGCTGGCCTTCAGGGAAAATATTGGGAGATGTTTAATAAAATCTACGAATCACAATCTGATTGGAGCGAGTTAAGTAGTTCTGCTCGTACGCCATTTTTCGAAGGCTATGCTAAAAACCTTGGGCTTGATATAGCAAAGTTTAAGGTTGATATATCATCCAGCCAAATACTCAGTAAAATTAATTATGATATAGCTGTAGGTAAAAAAGCTGACGTCAATTCAACACCTACATTTATCTTAAATGGAAAAAATCTTGACTCAAGTGTCTGGGGTGAACAAGCAAAGTTAATTGATGCAATCAATGCAGAACTCATTAAAAACGGGATAGAACTACCTGCTACAACAGAATAAAAACGCCTAATTAAGCGAAAACACCCCGGTGCCTTGGGGTGTTTTCTATTTTTTTGGTACCCGTTACATAAATGCAACGGATGGATTTTGAGTCAGACGACTCTTACTGTGCAATATACAGTTGCCATTCGGCAGGCACCACATCCACTGCAATCTTTTTGCGCCTTGTGGGCACAAATTCGATAGCTATTGGCATGTGATTTTAACTCCTTGTACTAATGTACGGCCTCACGCGCTTCGACCTTAAAATATAGTTTTAGCGCAAGACACAGCAACAATGGTATCAAAAATAATATTAAACGTCAAGAAATACGCTTGTTATAAACGCTCGTGTTTCTAACTATAAATCTTTCTTGAATAATGCGCAAGCGTTATCATACACTTTATCAATGTTATTTTATCAACAGATTAAATTTATAATTAATACAAATTTCAGATTAATTATTACTCAACATTTATTGTTTTATAAGATTAAATAAGGTAGCAATTATAGCCAAGAACGACTAAAATAAGGCCAATGACTAAACTCGTTCATAAAATAGTTAGACAAATTATCTCATTTGTCTGCAACCAATATTTAATCTTGTTTTTTATTATAACTTTAGGTTTAAAGCTAGCCTATTTTAATACCTATATTACCAAAGTTACATGGCCAGATAATCAATATAGCTTTGGAATTATTTTTGGTTTCATAAGTATTGCAATCCTATTTTTGCCACTTCTGTTTTTCAACAAGCATAAAAATAAGCTGGCTATTATTTTAGCTACTGTTATATCGGCTCTCATTTTAATCGATACAGTATATTATTCATATTTTGCTGCCCTACCTGGCGTTGGCCTACTCGGTTCTATAGGACAAGCCGGGAGCGTTGGACCGGCTATTTTGGACTTAATGCACTGGCAATTAATTTTATACTTTGTGGACATAATTTTAATTATTGTCTTTCATAAACAAATTAGACAATTTTTCAAAGGCTTAGAAACTAAGTTTAATGTTGTTAAACAAAATAAGACTACTTCCCTTTTGGTTACAATAGTAACAATTATTATTATGTTTATGGCTCTTTTTCCAATGAGTCCAATTAAATTTAACGACATAATCGACAAGGGTTACGATACGGTCTCGACCTCTCAATATTACGGTCTAATCATGTCTCATGCAGTCGATACGATTCGTTTTATCAAACAGGAGACGACTCATTTATCTGCTGCTGAGGAAGCAACTTTAACAAGCTGGGTTAAGATCAATAAGCCAGCCCAAGTAACCAGTGACTTAAATGGAATTGCTAAGGGTAAAAATGTCATTATGATTCAAGTTGAATCATTGGGCGGATTTGTGATTAATCAAACCGTAAATGGAAAAGAAGTAACGCCCAACTTAGACAAACTGACACAAACTTCTCAGTTTTTCCCAAATAATCGTTTCATAATTGGGGCTGGCCATACTTCGGACACTGATTTTGTAGCTAATACATCATATTTCCCACTAACGGATGCAGCCGTGTTTGTTAGATACGGGCAGGACGACTTTGATAGCCTACCAAAGACTTTACTTAGTAATGGCTATAGTGCCTACGCCTACCATGGCTTTAACCGTAGCTTTTGGAATCGAGATGTAGCCCTTGTATCGCTTGGATATCAAAAGTTTTATGCTGCTGACAGTTATCCAAAAGGCACAATGATAAATATGGGGCTGAACGATGGTGATTTCCTTTCAAAGACAGCAGAATATATTAAAGACCAACCAAAACCTAGTTTTAGTTATGCAATCACGCTTACTTCTCATGTTCCTTTCGAAACTACTGATCAAATGAAAGAGCTTGGAATTAATATTAATGATTACCCAAATCAAGTTGGTGGCTATCTGGAAAATATAAATTATGTCGATAGAATGTTGGGTAAATTCTTCGAAAAACTAAAATCTGAAGGTTTATATGATGATTCACTGATTGTTATTTATGGTGACCACGTTCCAGTTTTAACCGCTTTTTCAGCCGGCACTATTAATTACAATCCCGAAACAGTTCAAGGTAAAGAGGTTCCACTAATTATTAAATTACCACAAGAGTCTATTGGCAAAACATATCTAAATCAAGCTACGAACCTTGATATTATGCCGACAATTTTGGATTTAACTGGAGTTAAAACAGACAATCTGATGTTTGGACAAAGCGTCTTTGCAAATAAATCAAATGGTGCCATGGACGTCTGTACCGATCAACTAGTTGTTTTTTCTGGATCAGATGATTGCAAATCTAAACTAACTGAAGAAAAAAATAAATCAGCCGAAATAATTCGCTACAATCAGTTTCATAATTTATAAATATCTATTTTCGTTTTCGTTTGAGCGTCTTTGAGATCGCCAAATCTAGACCAGGAAAAGCTCTGGCAAGCCTATTATAACCAATGGTTCTTTTGTCCAAAATGGACTCATATTTTTGTTTCAAACTATTTAATTCAGTAGTATCCATAGCAACAATCGTGCTGTCGGATATATTTTTTCCGATAGCATCTGATAAGCTTCTAATGTTTCCACCAATATCATACAGAAGTTGTACTTTTTGTTTGACTTTTAGCAATGAATAAACCGACACAATAGTGTCAATTAGGATTACGATAAGCAAAAAACTAGCAAGTCCAGTCATAAAACCATCAGATATCAAATTAACAAGTCGGTCAACTACTGGATGTAAAATGTAAGCAACAAAAACACAGGCGACTCCCCAAACGGCTGATGCTCTTAAACAAATATAGCCCTTAATATTGAATACTTGTTTTGAATAATCCCACCATTTTTTATTAAAGCTTTTTTCTAATATAAACCCAGCAATAAATTCCAGCAAAGTAGTTAATATAACCGAACCAATAAAATATACTAACAGATTATCTTTAATTGGAAATAAAAGTGTAATTACTGCGATAATGCTAAACCCATAGACTGGGCAATAGGGTCCGTTTAAAAACCCACGGTTCGCAAATTTCCGAGACATTATAGTTGAATAAACTACTTCAACACACCAACCCAAAAAGGCATAAATAGTAAATATAAATACAAGTTCACTAAAAGAATAATTCAACAAGTTTGCTCCTATGGTTTATCTATTACATTCTAGCAGAAATATGTTTGGTTATGGTTATTATTTAGATAGCTTGGCATTGGTTTATTTGATATACTTAAGCATTATAAGGAGTGCTGTCGCATTTATGATAAAAAATCGCCTGGTTATCGAATCTTCCCAGATTAGACATGCTGCTAGACGTCATTATTTGCGACTCATACCGCTTTTTCTGGCTCTTATTATTTTGCCAATTTTTATTAATTCAACAACTGCTAACGCCGTTACTTCAATTTCACAAAGCTATACAACTGCAGATAAACTCTCTTTAGGTTCCATTGTCAGTTTAAAAAAGAACGAACCTGATCAAGTTATCGCCGCATTAAGCAGCAACGTCGATGGACTTTTAGGTGTGGTAATTAATGCAAGTAATTCAATTCTGTCATTTTCAAGCGACCAAGATAATCAAGTTCAAGTTGCCACAAATGGGACATTACAGCTACTAGTCTCAAATATTAACGGTGATATATCCGTAGGTGACCATATCACCGCATCACCTGTTAGTGGTGTTGGAATGAAAGCAACTAGTAACGTCAGAATCGTAGGCATAGCCCAGGGCGACCTTAGCAATGGAACTCAGCAAACCTACACTGATAGTAATGGTAAAAAACAGACAATAACAATTGGGGAAATCCCCGCACTTGTCAATGTTGCTTACTATTTTAAAGAACCAGATAAAACTATAATTCCGTCAGTTTTACAAAATCTTGCCGATGCCCTCGCCGGTAGAACAGTTAGTGCATTGCCTATAATTATTAGCTCAGCAATTTTTATAATCACACTTACAGTTGTAGTCAGTATTGTCTATTCGATGATCCGTAGTAGTATTATATCGGTCGGTCGCAACCCAATGTCGCAGTCCGCAGTCTACCGAGATATTATTCAATTGTCAGCGCTAGTACTTGGAATATTAGCAGTTGGGATAATAGCAATTTATTTGGTATTAACGAGGTTATAAATTATGAATGCTACATTTTTACAAATATTTTTACTGGTCAACGTCTTTCTAATTGGAATAATTGCCTCAACTGCTATTCGACATGCCTATGCACACTTTAGACCTCAAATTCATGAAGAAGAAAAACCTCGAGTTTTAAAACAAACAGTTCATCTGTCGCCTGTCGTTAAGGAACGTTTACTCCAAGCTTCACAATCACATTTTCAAAATGTCTTAGACCATTCAGCTGCCGAATTACAACAGGACTTGAAAAACACAACCGTCCGGTTAGATAAACAACTTGATAAATTAGGTTCCGAGATCATTATTAATGAGATGCGCCGTTATCGAGCAGACCTTGAAGCCATGCGTAAACAGGCTGAATCGACTATAATTGCCGCTCAAACAGAAGTAGTCAATCATCAATCTATTTTGAAGGCGAAATTAGCCGAAAGACAAATCGAACTTGAGGCAAAATTAATCGAAGAGATGGCAGCCGAAAAACAGCAATTAGTTCAACAAATTGATACTAGGCTGGCCGATTCAGTTGTTTCATTCTTAACTGAAACACTCCAGCATAATGTCGACTTAGGTGCCCAAAGTGACTATATTACAACCATGCTTGAAGAGCATAAAGCCGAAATAATTAAAGGTATTAATGATGAGATTTAAGCTGCCAAATAGCGTTGCTTCTTCACAGGATTTATCATCATTATTATTAGATTTACACGAATATAGCCGCTGGTTTGAGCATGAATCTATTAAAAAAAACGTTAACGCTGGCCACGTTTCAGAAACGCCAAAACTATCACCATCCGCAGTAGAATTATTACAAAGCTGGGAGGCAAAACAGCCAATTACTGTACAGAGTTTGGACCAACTTATGAATAATTTGAAAGAATATGGTCACAACTCGCCTTCTGTTACGATTACACTCGCCGCGCCACCACTTAATAGTCTTAAAACAACACTTGTATCTTGGTGTCGAGAAAATATTGCTCCGAATATATTAGTAAACTTTCAATTTAATGCTAACCTACTTGGCGGTATAATCCTCCGTTACGGTAGTCGCGTATTTGATTGGTCATTTAAACGACAAATACTTGCCGCCCGCGATAAATTTCCTGAGGTGTTACGCCGTGTTTGATAATCAAACATTCCAACGTCTAGTTGAAGCTGATAATCTTACTGGCGAGGTCGTTGCCGTCAATAGCTTTCTTGTCGAAGTAAAAGGATTGGAAGGTGTAAGGCTAGGCGCAAAGGTGTTATTTGAAGACGGCCAATGTGGTATGGTTCGCGAAGCTTATGGCGATAAGGTCATTTTGTTCAATATTGATTCCGAAAAAATGGCGCTGGGGACACTTGCTGTTGTCCAAGATGATGAACTAAGCGTACCCGTAGGAAAAGGTTTAATCGGACGTGTTATTTCGCCAATGGGAAAACCCCTTGACGGCAAAGGCGCCATTAGAACAACTGCCACGTCTGGTATATTTAATACCGCACCTGGAATTATGGCGCGAAGCGTACTAAATGAACAAGTAGCAAGTGGTGTAAGCGCTGTCGACAGTTTTTTCCCTGTAGTTTTAGGCCAACGTATTGCCATATTAGGTGATAGCAAATCTGGTAAAAGTACCTTTTTAAGTCAATTAAGCGCCAATCAACAAGGTACCAATCGTATCGTTGTTTATGTTTTAATTGGTAAACGTAAAGCCGATATAGAACAGTTATTATCTGGCCTCCAGACATCTGGCGCCATGGACCACACCATTGTTGTACTTGCTAATATCTTTGATTCATTATCTCAATCTTATCTGGCTCCATACGCCGCCTGTGCCATGGCCGAATATTTATGGAATGGTGGCGAAGACGTCATTATTATCTATGACGATCTTTCTAGCCATGCTGAAGCATATCGACAACTTTCATTGCTACAAGAAGTTGATCCAGGACGTGATTCATATCCTGGTGATATGTTTTATGCTCACTCTAGTTTATTGGAACGTGCTGGGAAATTACTCAAAAATGGCAAAACACTAACCGCCCTACCTGTTGTTCTTACGCCAAGTGATGACATTACGGCTTACCTTTCAACTAACATTATGTCAATTACCGACGGACAAATCGTCTTTGACCTTGGCGTTTTTCGACAAGGTATACGGCCAGCCGTTAACGCTGGATTATCAGTTTCTCGAGTCGGTGGTCAAGCTCAAACAGTTCGCCAAAAACGACTTTCCACTACCTTATTTAAGGCACTTGCTAAATATCACCAGGCTGAAGAATTCTCACACTTTAGTTCACAACTATCCAAAGAAACTAGCATCGACCTAGCAATTGGTAAATATATTTATCAAGCATTGCAGCAACCTCCAGAAGAGCGACATTCACTAGTTGAACAACAGTTGATATTAGAAACAGTTATGCTAAGCGGTGGCGAAACAACTATTGATGTTGCAAGCTTGAAAGTATCAGTTAAATCGATAAGCGCAAAGGTTAAAGAAGAGAAAGATTTTGATAAGATTGAGGCTGAATTACTTAAAAAACACACCATTCGATCTGCAAGTGAAAAAATAGAAGACAAACCCGAAACCCAGATTGATACGCAGGAGGATTCTCATGCGACGAGCTAGTGCTATCGAAAGAGAAGCCGAACAAATTACTACCGTCAAAGATTTAACGAGCGTGTTTGAAAGTCTTGCCAGCACCCAAGTTGCTAAAATTAAAAATAAAGTCGACTTATCTCAAGCATTTTTCCAATTATTATGGAAACGCTACAGTTCAATTCGAATTGACGAAGGTTCACGAATAACAAATCGCGACATCGATAATGACCAAACCAAAAAAGTCTTTGTTATTATTTCTGCCGAAGCTGGCTTAAGTGGTGATATTGATCAACATTTGATTGAAACTATGCAACAAGATTATGATCCAGAGACAACCGATATTATAGTTTTAGGTTCTCACGGTGCAAATCAACTTACACAACGCGGCATTCCATTTGTCCGTTTTTTTCAAGTTCCAGAATCAGATCATTATATTGATGTTAGTCCAGTTATCGAGGCCATTCTGCCCTATTCTAAAACAATTGTTTATTACGAAGAGTATGTGTCGCTAGGTGTGCAGGCTATTAAATCTATCGACTTAATTTCAAGTATGCGAACCATGAGCGAAGAAGCTGATGAAGATGCCATGACAACCAGTAATACAATTTTTGAACCCTCACTTGATGAAATCGCCGATCAGATGGAAGTCACCATGATGAAACTAGCCCTAAGCCAGACAATCTTGGAATCAAGTCTTGCTCAGGCCGCTAGTCGCTTTAATGCTATGGCTATGGCAAAAAAACGCGCAAAGGAATTACTTGAAGATTATATGCTAGAATTTCACAGGGCCAAACGATCCGAAAGCGACCGTCAAATGCGTGAAGTTATAGTAAGCCTCAAGAAAAAACGAAAACATTCAGGAGAAAATAATGAATAATAAAGTGATTTTAGGCGCCAAAGTTGGTTTTATTAAATCCCTTCGCGGATTAATGGTTGAAGTTCAAATCTCTGGAGAACGGCCAGATGCTAAAGAATTGTTGATAGTAGAAGATCACCCAGAAATATTTCTTGAAGTGAATTTCTTTAAATCCAATACCGCTGTTTGCGTTAATTTAACTAATAGCCAAGCCTTGCGTTGTGGCCAAAAAATCAGCCGCAGCAATACAAAAGTCACAATTCCAGTTGGGCCAAAAACTTTAGGCCGAGTATTCAACGCTCTTGGTGAACCTCTTGATATGTTGGCACCAGTTAATGATATGCGCCGATCAATTAGTGAACCAACTGGCACAAAAAGTTATAGCAAGAGTCAAAAGCTCGAACTGCTTGAAACTGGCATTAAGGTTATCGACTTTCTAACGCCATTTGTTAAGGGCCGTAAGATCGGAATTGTCGGTGGTGCCGGTGTTGGAAAAACAGTTTTAACAATGGAAATGATTCATAACGTCACCCGTAATGAAAAAAGCTTATCAATCTATTGCGGCGTTGGTGAACGTATTCGCGAAGGTAATGAATTATATCAGACCCTGAAAGAAACAGATGTGCTTAAAAACACAGTTATGTTTTTTGGACAAATGGACTCCACGCCAGCTATTCGTTCCATGGTTGGACCAGCTGCAGCCACAGCTGCCGAATATTTCCGTGATGAAGAAGGCCGTGACATTCTGTTTTTCGTCGATAATATATATCGCCACATTCAAGCCCTGACTGAACTTTCAACTAATCTTGGTCTTATTCCTTCCGAAGGTGGTTATTCACCATTGGTATTCGCCGAGCTACGCCGATTACAAGACCGTTTAAGTTCTACTGAAAAAGGTTCAATTACCTCAGTCCAAGCCGTATATATCCCAGCAGACGACCTTTCCGACCCAGCCGTCCAAGCAATTTCACAACAGCTCGACTCAGTTTTAGTGCTTTCACGTTCAGTTGCCGAAACTGGTATTCGTCCAGCCGTTGATTTACTCAAAACAAATTCGTCACTTCTTACGCCACAAATTGTTGGAGACCGCCATTACCAATTAGCCGGCAGAGTTCAAGCAATTATGCAAAAATATAATTCACTTAAAAATATTATTGCTATCGTTGGTGAAAATGAGCTATCGCCTGCTGATCGCAAAGATTATCAAAATGCCAAAAAGTTAATTAATTTCTTTTCACAAGATTTTGCCGTTGCTGAACGTTTTAACGGGCGCCCAGGTGAATATTACACTATTAAACAGACACTAGACGGTATTGAGGATATTATTAACAATAAAACTGATGAAGATAAAGTGATCGAGAAAAAATAATGAATCAGCCAGATAATACCAAACTTCACGTCATAGCTCGCGCACCATTCAATCTATACTATGATGGCCCAGCTGAGGCAGTTACTGCAACAAATAAAGTCGGTAAGTTTGACATACTACCTGAACATGCCGATTTTTTTTCTATATTAAAACCTGGCGAAGTAATTATAGAAACAACTTCTGACCCGATAAATTTTCACATAGCCAACGGTATTATTACGGTGCGCGATAACGAAGTTTTACTATTTGTTAATATGTAAACATTTTTATTGCATTACAATGTAGTCAAACGCATGCCCACCAGCAGAAATTGAGCCAGCGCCAATACTAAATCCAGTCGAACTACGATTAACATAGACGTCTGAAGCACCAGGGCCAACAGCTGTGATTATAACGTGAGGTATGTTGCCATATTGGTTAACAAAAGTCACATTGGCCAATATACCACTTCTATTTTCACCTGCCCCAATATTAACTGCAACAGTTCCAGACGCATCATTGCCACTAAGTGATATCGTATCAACTGCATTCAAAGCGCTACCTCTAGAAGAACCAGGTGCTGATCCGCGCGTAATAACATGGCCGCCAATAGTTAAAGTAGTGTCCGACGTCAAACTACTAGCCTGGAACCCCCTTGCAGTTAATGTTCCACCAACAGCCAAATTACCGGCTACATTTATATTACTATTCACCGTTAATAATTGATCAACAGTTACTGGGCCTTGAAGTCTAGTTGAGCCAACAACAGTTAAGTCTTTGCGTAAATTAAGATTTGTAATAGTTGCATCACCATTTACATTTAACTGAGAAAGCGTAGCATTGCCAGCCTCAAGATTGGTTAAACCAGAAAGCGCGCCGTTAAGTTTTAGTTGTCCAGCAATGCTAACATCACCACCTACGGTAAGTTTTCCATTAAAACTAGCGTTTGGATTAACAACCAGTTCGGTTCCACTATCACCAATCGTATTTCGACTTACGCCAAGCGTATCGAGTACAGCTGGGCTAATAGTTACTTCTGACTTAGCGCTATCCACTATATGTGCCGCCTGGCCATTTATTACCAGGTAGATAATAACCGCATTTACAAGCAAAATTACAACAACTACAGCCAAACCAATAAAGGTAGCTTTATGACTTGGACGATAAATACCATGGCGAGGTCGTAAAACTGTCTTGGTAATAGCTGAGGCATTTGTTTTTTCGGCGCCAGATGATTCATTATCGGTTTGAGCCTTTAAAACCTCAGGAACGGGAGGTTCTTTTGGACCATTTTTTATCTCAATTGGAGGATGGCTGGGCTTCATAATTTAGTTAATTATAGTATAACGCCTAAGCTTATAACAGACAAATATAATCTCAAATCTCACCTTGCTTTGTAAAATATCTCTTTTACCGTCCACTCTCATTACGTTTATACCAACAGCACACTCTACGTGTGACCTTTGGTCAGCACGTGGCGTTCGGCTGCTTCGCACAGTCTGTTGGATATAAAGTAATGATATTGGACGTAATTGGGTAACAATGTGAGACTTATGGCTTACGGCAGAAATAACAAGGTTTAAAACATCGCAAGCCGTCATAACTCTTAACCGATAATAAGATAACGCTTTAAATTACCGGTAAATAATAATTAAAGTATCGTTGCTATCCGAGTATGTCTGAACAGCGGTGAGTTACGCAGGATACAAAGATATTTTAATTATTATTTTGCCGCGTAATTTGAACTGGTTGTCGTTTATTGGGGAAGAGGGAGGGCGGAGGGGTAAAATAAACTAGACTGCATTAGTTAACTTGCATTTTTTATCTATTTCATCAACAATAGAAGTTATGTTTAAGAGGTTGGCGGGCTGGATAGGAATATTTTGTATATTGGCATATTATGCCAGTCTGCAAACAGCAAATGTCTACGCCGAAACACTACAATCTACAAATTATAAACTTGATGAAAGTGCGATTGGCACCGGTGGACAAAACCAAGCCAGTTCTGCCAATTTTCAAGCTGACAATGCTACCGGATCTTTATCAATTGGCAACTCAGCTTCTTCTAGCTATCAAGTTGAAGCTGGTACTAAAACAACCCCTTACCCAACGTTATCTTTTGCTATTAGTAATTCCAATGCAAACTTTGGCAGTTTTAGCCCAACCACAGCAGCAACCGCAACCGCAACTTTCTCTGTCTCAAACTACACAAGCTATGGCTATGTAGTACAAATCATGGGTAGCCCACCGACTAACGGACTACATACAATTGATGCAATGAATACAACAGATTCATCACAAATAGGAAAAGAGCAATTTGGTATAAATTTGGTCGCCAATACCCTGCCTACTTCTGTCGGAGCTAACCCCAATAATGGCCAATTTGGGTTTGGGTCAATCGATTCCAGTTACAGCATGCCAAACCAATATAGATATATCAGCGGAGAGACAATCGCATCAGCCCCTAAGAGCTCCGGTGCAACTGCCTATACTATTAGTTATATTGTCAATGTCGCCAGCATTACTCCAGGCGGAAAATATACTAGTAATCAGACAGTGGTAATAACCGGTACTTATTAAACATTTACCACAGGTTATCCACACCTTTAATTATTCTAATTAATTTAATGTTGACAGTTTAATAAAGCTAGTGTTATTATCAAGTTAATCTAAAAACAAAACAAAAAAGGTTGAAAATAAAAATGTACAAACACCACAAAACAGTTACAAGAGCTCTAAGTCTTTTCGTACTAGCCGTAACTTTGTTCTCTCAAGTACTTATGACAAGTATGGTTTCTGCTGCACAAATAACTACCCGTAGCTTAACTCTTCAAGCTGGTGCATCTGATGGTGGATCAAAACCTGGTGGCGTCGTTAATCATTTGTTTACGTTTACTACGCCTACCGAGGGAAACATTGGCTCAATCCAATTTTTGTACTGTACTCTTGCTGCTGGTTCTTGTACTACACCAGATGGACTAGTAACAACGGCTGCTACTCGTGCCAGTGAAAGTGGCGCAACTGGTTTTACAATGGTAAATACAACCAATGGTGCTCCTTATATAACACGTACTGCTGCAACCGTTAGTGCTAATGCTGTGCTTGTTTATCAACTAGGCAATGTCACAAACCCAACTACTACTAACAAAACATTCTTCGTCCGAATTACAACCTATACTAGTGAAGATGCAACTGGCACCGCAACTGATGCCGGTACAGTTAACGCTAGTACAGCCACTCAAATCGTCTTAGATGGTATCATGCCAGAATCTCTAGTCTTTTGTACAGGTGAAACAATTGGAGTCAACGTTGCTCTCGTGCCTGACTGTGCTTCTGCAACCCCTGGTGTAATTCACTTCAATCAATTATTCTCTCCAATCGATACAGCTACATCTTCATCACAAATGGCCGCTTCAACCAACGCTGGCGCCGGCTATGTAATTAGCGTAAACGGACCAACTTTAACATCTGGATCGAACACAATTGCACCTATGAGCGCAATGGCCTTCGGTGTTCATGGTGTTAGCCAATTTGGACTTAACCTTAAAGCCAATACTGCATTAACATCAACCACACCAGTTGGTATTGAGGCAGCACCGATAGCTAATGCTACCAACTATCGTGGACAAGCCGCAACTAACTACGATACCGTCGATGAATTCAAATTCACTTCCGGTGATGTCGTTGCTAACAGTGCCAATGGTGGCGCTGGCGGTACAGACGCCCAAATCTATACAGTTTCTTACATGGTGAACGTACCTGGTAGCCAACCTGCCGGTACCTATGTAACAACACTTACTTATATCTGTACTCCAACCTTCTAAATAAAGATTGTGGATAAATCGCCGTTAATTAGATTGACGGCGATTTAAAGCTTATGTTACAATCCTCTTAATGAGAGTGAGGGGTAAACATGAGAGTTAGTGGCAAGGTGTCTTTATCAAAATTAATACTGTGTACTGTTTTAATTTCATCAACATTTAATTTCGCATTTGGTGGACAGTCTGCTTACGCCGCACAAATTACAAGTCGTAGTTTAACACTACAAGCTGGTGTCTCTGATGGTGGCTCCAAAGCCAATGGTGTCGTAAATCATTTGTTTACCTTTACCGCGCCTAGCGTCGGCGCAACAAATATCGGGTCAATCAAGTTTCAATATTGCATGATAGCAGTCGGCGTTTGTGACATGCCTGTCGGATTAGTAACTACATCAGCTACTCGTGGAACTGAATCAGGCGCTACTGGTTTTAGCATAGTTAATACCACTAATGGCTCCCCTTATCTAACACGTACTTCAGCTAGCGTTCCAGCTGGTACTGTAATTGGTTTACAATTATTAACTGTCACAAACCCAACAGCAGATAATAAATCATTCTTTGTTCGTATATCAACATATGCCAGTATTGATACTACCGGTACTGCCATTGACGCAGGCGTCGTAACAGCTAGTACCGCAACCCAAATCGTACTTAGTGGTATTATGCCAGAATCACTCATCTTCTGTACTGGTGAAACTATCTCTAATAACGTTGGTGGCATACCTGATTGTAGCACTGCTACTCCTGGTATTATTAGCTTTAATCAGCTATTTTCACCATCAGACACGGCTACTGCAAAGTCACAAATGGCAGCTTCAACTAACGCACTTTCTGGATATGCAATTGCCGTATTTGGACCAACCCTGACATCCGGATCAAACACCATACCAGCTATGGCCACATCAGGACTTGGAGTAAGAGGTATTGGTCAATTTGGACTTAACCTCAAAGCAAATACCGCGTTAACCTCTACAGTTTTAATCGGTACCGAGCTAGCACCAGTTTCTAACGGCACAGACCTAAGGGGTCAAGCTGCCGCTGGATATGATACTGTTGATAATTTCAAATATGTATCAGGTGGTAATATTGCTAATAGTAATAACGGCGGAGCTGGTCCAACTAACTCTCAAATTTATACCGTATCTTACATAGTAAACGTTGCAGGTAGCCAGATCTCTGGTACCTATACAACAACATTAACTTACATTGCAACAGCTACATTTTAGTTTATGAAAAAACATATATTATCTATTGTTACTGGATTTATAATAGCGCTTACTTTTGTGCTAGTTCCCGCAACTACTATATCAGCAGTGGAAGCAACTTCTACAAACAGTGGTCAGGCACTAGAAATCGCACCACCAGTAATGATTTTAACTGCCGATCCTGGACAGACTATTCAGACCAAAATAACCTTACGAAGCATTTCTAAGGCAGTACTATCCGTAAAAAGTCAGATAAATGATTTCGTCGCTGAAGGCGAAGACGGTACTCCAAAAATCCTTTTTGATGGCAGCACCGAAACTAGTATATATTCAATTAAAAACTGGGTTGAATATTTGCCCGATTTAACATTAAAATCTCGACAAATCGAAGACCTACCATTAGTTATTAACGTTCCTTCAAATGCCGCCCCAGGTGGTTATTACGGTGTAGTTCGTTTTACTGCAAACCCTGCCGAACTAGATAGTACGGGCGTATCATTATCAGCTAGCCTTGGAGCTTTAATATTACTACGTATTAACGGCGACGTTAAAGAAAATCTTACAATCGAAGAGTTTTCTGCCAGTAAAAAAGGGATAACTGGGACAATATTTGAGTCTACTCCTATCCAGTTTACGGTCAGGCTTAAGAACAGTGGCAATATTCACGAGCAACCAACCGGACAAGCGACCATTATAGACATGTTTAACAAAAAAATCGCAACCGTAAATATTAACACATCATCTAATAATATTTTGCCAGATAGTATTCGTAAATTTGAATCACCACTCGACAGTTCAGTAATTGGCAATAAAATGTTATTTGGTCGCTATACTGCTAACCTTAAAATAACATATGGTACCGACAAACAAGTCATTACTCAAACTATTACCTTTTGGGTTATTCCCTTCACGCTAATTGGTATTTGTATAATATTAATAGTTGGTGGTTTCCTTACCCTTCGCTTCCTAATCAAACGATATAACCGTCACATTAGAAACCAAGCCTTGGGTATAAAGAGATCTAAGAAAAATAAAAAATAAGGTTACTACTTTTTAATAATCTCAATCAATAGATTATTAAATGTACATGATATAATATAGTTTATGTTTAAGTGGTTAAAATTAAGCCAACATCATCATACTGGACGATTACGCGCACATGAACATACGTCATATTTTTCACTTATTATTTTACTTCTATTTGTTGGCATCCCCCTAACTGTTTATACTAGCTACGCCGCTAGCCCAGGCCCTGAGGCAAGTTCGGTAAGCTTAACTGGCACTATGCCTGGTAAAGCACCCACCGTTGCAGCCACAGTCCAAGTACCAGTCGATCAACAACGTTTTTCAACATCTCCAATTACAGTATCGGGCACTTGTCCAGCCGATACATTAGTTGAAGTTTTTAAAAGTGATATATTTGCAGGTTCTACACCATGTAAAGATAATGGCACATACTCACTTGAAGTAGATCTATTGATCGGCAAAAACACCATTGTATCAAGAGTCTACGACGCATTAAATCAAGCTGGTCCAGATTCAGCATCAACAGTTATTTACTATGATGCCCTGCCAGCCCAAGCTGGTGCTATAAATTCTTTAGATTTTGGTGGAGCACAGTTACTATTAAATACTGATGCAGTTTTTCGTGGAGCCTTTCCTGGAAAAGCACTTAGCATACCAATCGATATTTTGGGCGGGTCACCTCCTTATGCCATTAATTTTCAATGGGGAGACGCTTCTAATAAAGTGGTGTCACGAGATAATAACGTAAGCTTTTCAACAATACACACTTATAATAAACCAGGTACTTATCAGGTTAGTTTACAGGCAAGCGATTCAAACGGACGTATGGCATTTTTAACATTCGCAACAATCGTTAACGGTCAACCAAGCGTTAGCACTGCTTCTTCATTATCAAATTCAGATACAAATAAATTACTAGTCCTTTGGCCAGTTTATGCAGCTGCTATTGCCGTCGTAGTCAGTTTTTGGATAGGCGAAAAACGTGAAAAACGAATCCTGCAAGTACGTGGACTTTTATTGCCTTCTTAATAGCAACCTAAAGAGGTAATTACAGCGAATTTCCATTGTAAAAAATGTGTATTCCGTTTATGATTAATAGTAGATAAAAGATATGTGTGAGGACACCGGCTTTTATCATTGATACAATTTACATATAAGTAGGATGCCTTTAACTCGCAGTAATATAACTGGTCACCTAATGTTATTGTGAGGAGTCGATTTAATTCGCAGGTAAGTGGTGAAACCGACCTAAGCTTTACTATAAATAAATATTTATAGGTTAATTGCATATATTTAAATATAGATGCGATTAGTTAAATTCGAGCAAGGCCACATGAGATTAAATAGACCTACAAAACTAAACAAACACCCTTCAGCTTTTAAATCTTTGGCTTTATTAAACATCGTTTTGGGAAAAATACATCAGACAATTCCAATCTTTGGCGCCCTAGTTTTGTGTGCATTGTTTTTAAATAATCCAGTTCAAGCCGTTTCCGGTATTAACCAACAAATAAATTTTCAAGGACGCTTACTTAATACCCAAGGTGCAACCGTACCTGATGGTTATTACAATATTCAATTTAAAATATATCAAGACGGAGATGGCCAAAGTGTCGGCACGACAGGAACACCAGCTGGCACACCAGAGTGGACCGAGAGTTATTTAAACGTCAACAGTAAAGGCGTTATGGTAAAAAACGGCTTCATGTCAGTTGAACTAGGTTCAGTAACTCCATTTGGCGCTAATGTCGACTGGAACCAAGACACATTATGGTTATCTATAAATATTGCCAATACAAATACTACTTGTGCACCTTTTAACTCTTGTAGCCCTGATGGTGAAATGCTTCCAATGAAGCGCCTATCCTCTACTCCTTACGCCCTAAATTCAGGTTTACTAGGTGGAATATCTAGTGCAGGATTCTTGCAAATAGCCCAGGGTGTCCAAACTGATGCCACGACAAATACAAACAGTATTTACATTAACAAAACTGGTACAGGTAATCTAATGACATTACAGTCAAGCGGTAATGATGTTTTTAATCTAAGCAACGCTGGCGATATTTCTTTTGGGTCAAACACAAGCCATTCGATAACAGTAGCCTCCTCAGCAGTAGGTATAGCTGGAAAATCACTTTCTATATCTGGTGGTACAACCACTAATTCTGGTGCTGGCGCAGATGGCGGTAACTTGACATTGCAAGGTGGCAATGCGGCTGGTGTTGGAAATAATAATGGTGGTAGTGTCACTATATCTGGTGGATTTGGGACGGGCACTGGCATAAAAGGTTTAATTAATCTTGGCGCATCAGCATATACATCTACCCCTAACGCCACATGTGCCGCCAATTGTACTATTACCCAAAGTAACGTTGATGAATTTGGTACGGTAATCATTAATGCCTCTACTAGCGATATCGTTATTACATTACCACCACCAACCAACACGACAACATCAGGAAGAATTCTTTATATCACCAGCGCCAATGACAGTAAAGATTTTATGTTAACTACCAATACTAGCACTGATTTAATCAATGTAGCTATGCGCCAAAACACGACCGCAACTATGATTTGGAATGGAAGCGCTTGGACAGCTGGTGGTGCCAGTAACGCCACTACATTACAAGCCGCCTATGACAACGGTTCAAATCCTGATACCACGCCAGAAATTAAATTAGACCCAACACGTGGCACGATTGATATTCAAGATGCCAACACATCTATTGGTAGCGACATATTAAACGTTCGTGGCAGCAATGCCGGTGGATTAGGAACGGTTTTGTTTGGAGTTAGTAATGCAGGACGCGTTACCATCCAAGGTACTACTGACCAATATTCAGCTTTCCGAGTCCTCAGATCTAATGGTGATTATTTATTTAACATCAACAGTAGTAATAACTATGTTTTTAGCAACAGTATTAGTTCTCCAGGTAATGATATATCAAACCCTACGTTTGAAACTGGTGGTTCAATTAGTGGTGGCGAAGAAGGATGGTTTGGACCAGCTCAAGCCAGTATCGTCAGTGATGCAAGCAATGCCCATGGCGGCAATTACGAAATGCAAGTTATGCCAAACTCAACCAATCTAGACGTTTACGCTGGTAATTATTATGAAGTTAAACCTGACGATAGTGTCTATTTTGAAGGTTATGTCAAAAACAGTGCCGGCGCCAATGGTAATGCCGGAATTCAAATTACCTGGTACAACAAGGACAAAGGTGTAGTTAGCTATAGCACAAACTACGGCGGACTACCTGGCACTAGTTATGTTCTTCGTAGAGTTAATGCTACCGTTCCAGCTGGTGTATATTATGCCAGGGTTTCAGCAACAGTACGTTCAACTTCAAATACTGGAATTTTCTACTTCGATGATTTATATTTAAAAAATAGCACCGAAAGCGCTGATTATACATTCCGCAACAGCCAAAATAGTACGACTGCATTTCGCATCCAATCGGCACAATCAGCACAGACATTATTAACCGCCAGCACAACAAATAACATACTAAAAGTTGGGGACAGTACCGGTACGGACACCGACACGACATTATTAGTACTAGATAATTCTACTGCCGACCCAACAACAAACCTATCAGTTAACAACGGTGCGCTCTTTTACCGATCAGATAACAACAGTATAAAAGCAATAGTTGGTGGTGCAGTTGTTGACGTGTGTACTACTGCCGTAACTTGTACTGGATATTCAGCCGCAGCTGGTTCAACCGTGCAGCTTCAAGGAGCGAGTCCTGGAACAGCCCAGACCGGTAACTTTAATATTTCTGGTACTGGTATTATGACTCAACTACAAACCCAAGATATGTCATCAGTATCTACACACAGTAGTAACCTTGTCATTCGTACAGGTAATGCAACTGGTTCAGGTAGCAATTCAGGCAATTTAACCTTAGATGTTGGTACAGCAACTGGCAATACGGGTACTATTACAATTGGTCACAGCGGAGTAGCCACCACGATGGTTGGAACATTAAAGATTCAAGGCAGTAATACATTAACACTAGGTACTGCCAGCTCTGCTATTGGATCAATACTATTTAATACCTCAGCTGGAAGTAACAATATTACGCTCAAAGCTCCAGGCGCCAACCCTACGTCATCTTATTCACTAACTCTTCCTCAAGTCTTAGGTATCGCTGGTGATTGTCTAAAAGATACCGGCAGTGGAGTTCTTGGATTTAGTAACTGTGCAGCAGGTATAACCGTAACACTACAAAACGCCTATGACAATAGCAGCCCGGCTAACACAACTCTTGCTGACGGCAAAAATTACAATATAACTGCTCAGCAAACGACAACATCTCCAAGTATCGTCTTTAATCTTCAATGTACAACTAACTGCGTCACGAACGGACGATTTGCTATCCAGAATGGTGGTGCAGACGTCTTTACCGTCCAATCAAATAATACGGGAATTGTTATGGGCACTTACACCCAAATAGGATCTAGTGTTACAAATTCCACACAAACTAACTTCCAGTTAGACAGTTCAAATCAAACAGTCGACGTCGGCGCTTGCTCAACTACAGTTAACCAGGGTGCTATGTATTACAACACATCAATGGGAAGTATTCGTTCGTGTATTAACGGGACATGGAGTGACGTTTCAAACCCTGATACGTTAGGTCTATTAACTTTCGGAATAGTCCCATCCAGTGGTACCTCTAATAATTACGACTTGCCTTCTTTGATAATCCCTGGCGTCTCTGGACCATGTAAAGTTTCTTTCTACGACAACAATACCGTCCACATAGAAGCTTGTGTTGCCTATTCTGGAGGAAGACGAGTTAACGTGGCTGCTACAAATCTGACGACAAACTCCGCTACAACAAATAACATAGCTTTAACTACTACAAACCGTTGGGGACATGTCTGCCTAACAGGGTCTAATAACCAACCAGCCTTTACAACTACGGCCGGTCAAACTACTGCCACGGCTGGCATGCCAACTTTCAATTCAATTAATCCAATACTTTGTCTAGCCGATGTGCAAGGTTCAGCCACTACTGCTGGATTAATCGACAATCTTTACGACGTACGAACATTTACGTCAACCCTTAAAGAGGCTGTCAACGTTTCTACAGCAGTTGAGTTAGGTATGATTACAGACGCTGGTGGCACAAATGGAGCATTGGTTCCCGCTGTATCTGCTAGCTCAAAATTATATGGCTTAGTAGTCGCAACAGACGGCGCTACATCAGCTGGTGCACCTAACACAATTGTCGCGACCGTTGGATCAGGTTGGGTTAAAGCAAACGCCGGAACTGCTGGTCAATTTATTAAAACCAGTCTTACAAGTGGTTATGGAAATACCACTGCTGCCATCCCTAACAACTCCTTCTATTACTCAGTTGGAAACACCCGCACAAGTTATTCTACGACATGTACTACGGCTGCCAACTGTAACGGCTCACTATATGTAAACTTCATTGTCCGCTAAATATTAAGGTATAATTACAGATATGTATGTAAAAATGAGTTATGGTTTTAGCCTTTTAAAAATCATTATTTGGATAGCTACATCGTCACTTTTGGTTGTAGGCGGTGCTATAGGCTATTCTTATATAACCCAAAATACGGTCAGCTCAATTCCAGAAGACATCAGGACTCAATTAACTTTTTCACCATTTGTTATACCAAACAATACAAAAAACTATTCAACCGCGGACTACAAGTTTAGTACCGCCGAAGATAAAGTAAAAATATTGTCTTATGCAACAAAACTAGAAGATAGTATAATTTCTGTATCTGAATATCCGCAACCTCCTGAATTTACAGAGATAACCGAATATAAAGACCGTTTTTTATCAAATATAATTAATCAATATGATACAGTTCAAACCGTAAATGGTACGATTTATCTAGGTAGAGCGACAAAACAAGATAATAAACAACTGGGCGTAATGATAGAAAGAGGGTTACTTGTTTTTATGAGCCCAAGCCAAGATTTGGATTCAAATGCTTGGCGCAATTTTGGTGATAAACTTGAAATACAAAAGATTGATAATTAGTTTTCAATTTTATTAGAAACAACCAAATCGCCAACTACAACTCCTGTCTTTTCGTTATGTAGGCAGGTTACTTTAACTGGCCACTTGCCTAGTGGCACCGAAGACTCAACCGTCCATGACCAACTAACTATTCCATATTCGCCTGAAGTTTTTGAAACTAAACCAGAATCAGTACTAGGTGTTTTATCATAAATCACTGAAATAGTACAAATCGCTCCAGGATTAGTTTTTACAGTAATTGAAGTATTTGAACCTGGCGCAATAGGGGATGATATCATCTGAACCGATGCTCCTGTAGGAACGTTATCGGCCTGTTTAGTAGGAGCAAAATTTGGTCCTGGGGTTGGTTCAATCGGAGCCGTTATTGCTGTGGCATTTTCGGAATTGTTTTGCCCCATATACCAAGTATATGCAGCCCCTGCCACTAAAAACATTACCAGCAGAATTAAAATACTGATTGACGTGTTACGTATAAATTTTAGAATACGCGCTTTCTTCACCACTACAACCTATCTAAATTCTATTTTTTAGTTCTATATGCAGCAATTGAACTAGCGACCTTACCGTCTTTTTTAAGATTTTCAAAAAACAGCATTTGATCTTTACTAATAATCATTTCATCACTAGGGCCATGAATTTCATTTCCTAATTTAATTAGCTGGACATCAGATGAATTATCTTTGGTAGTTGCTTGTAAATCAGCTGTCGTGTCAGTCGTTTGGGCTTGTAAATAATAAACGTCAGTCAATTTTATATAATTGCCGTTTAGCATCTGTAGTTTTCCAAAATATACCTGACCATTTGTTAAAAATACAGCCTGATACTTGCTGTTATCTATATTTGCAGTAGTACTTGATTGATAAAAGAACCAACTACCAGCTGCAAGCGCAGCAACCAACAGAATAGATCCAATTGCCATAGCAATTAATTGTTTCTTAGTCTTTTTTTGCTTGCCATTATTTCTAGCATCGCCTGTTCGACCCATATTTCGTCCGTTAGAATTAAGGCCATTCATACGACTTGGTACTACATCATCCATAAAACATCCCCCATATTATTATCACTCTCGTTTTGTTAATTATAGCATGAGGGGTATTGAGTAACAATTAGTCAATTACAAGAAGCCTTTTATCGAATAAGTTCATAGCGTTTTGTTATAAAAAAAATATATTTGAATGTTACTTGTGATTTTTATTTAATGTAAACTATTTACATTAAGTAAAAATCAATTATAATGGGGGAGACATGACAAATAAAATTACAACCGAGCGTCAAACTAAATATTGCCAGGCTATTGAACGTGAACTATTGTCAGTTGGTCATGCGACAAATGCTGAGCTATTGTCTGCTTTGCGTAAGTCATTCCCCGGCCTCAGTGCCACAACGGTTCACCGTGCCACAACCAGGCTAGCGACTCGCGGAATAATAGCTGTCGCCCCTTCAACTTGCGATGGTTCTATGAGATATGACGCCAACACTATCCCCCACGATCACTTCCAATGTTCTTTATGTGGCACACTGCGAGATGCCGATATAAAGGATCAAGTTATTCCAATTTTGGAAGCCGCTATTGGTGACTGCATTATTTCGGGACAATTAACAATTAACGGCACCTGCAAAAAATGCATGTGTAAAAATTAAGGAGAAAATATGAAAATAACAATCTATAGCACAAGAACTTGCGGTTACTGTGTAATGCTAAAAAAATGGCTTGATGACAAATCGGTCAAATATACCGTATTTAATGTCGACGAAAACCCAATAGCTGCTCAAAATATGGTCAGACTAAGTGGCCAAATGGGCGTACCATTTAGTACTATCGAATATGACGATGGTAAAACAGAAAATATTCTTGGCTTTGATCGACCAAAATTTGAAAAAGCTCTAAAAACAGCTTAGTAATTAGCAAAACTCACATATAGTTCAATGCTATAATATAATTATGAAACAAAGCATAACTGTCAAACTCAATGCATGGATTATTTGTGCCGTTCTTGTAATTACAAACCTTATAATGCTTGGCTTCTGGCAACCATGGAATAGTAAATCAGTTAGTGACCGCACGATCTCAATTACTGGTTCGACGACTATCGAGTCTGAGGCCGACCAATTTGTTTTTAGTCCTTATTATCAAAAAGAAGGCACTGACAAGGTGGCAATTAATGCCGAATTTAGCATCCTTGCATCGACTATCACAACCAAGCTCAAAGAGTTAGGTGTTGCTGATTCTGCCATAAAAACCGATATCAATTCTTATGAATATAGTATTTACTATGGCAACCAACCAAGTAACGAAACTTCAACATTATATATAACCGTCACTATTAAGGACAAAGTTCTAGCCCAAAAGGTTCAAGATTATATCGTTACCACCTCCCCCTATGGTTCAATAACACCGCAAGTTTCGTTCTCTACGGCAAAGCAAAAAACACTTGAATCTAAAGCCCGAGAAGAAGCCATAAAAGACGCAAAAACCAAAGCTGAAGCTAGCGCCAGCCAACTTGGTGTCAAAATTGGCAAAGTGGTAAGCGTCACTGATAATTATTTCAGCGGAATCTCGCCACTTCCTTGGATGCCCTCTGATAGTACATCGTCTGATTCAGTCAAAGAATCAAGTGCAACCTCATCTTATACGGTACAACCAGGACTTAATGAATATAGTTTTAGCGTTCAGGTCGTTTACGAGATAAAGTAGATAACAGATTAAAAAAACTTGCTAATATGCTAAAATATTAATTGAATATGAAAAAAATTAAACTTCTGAGTTCGTTAAAGGACTTGAAAAGATTAATGGTCGGTAAAAACTCAATCCGAACCAGTGATGGCAACATGTACGGTGGTAAAAATGACGTCTGGGCCCGTGATAGAGCAATTACTGGCGAAGATCTTATAAACATCAAACCAGAAATCACAGAAAAAACCATTTTAGATTTGGCCAGGCTTCAGGGCGTAGCTTCGCACTATAATTCAGGCGAAGAGCCAGGCAGAATTCATACTGAACACCGCGAAATATATAACAATAAAAAATTAGGATTATTTACAAAACTTTTACTTAGCCTTATATCTGGCCTTATGTGGAAAACCGGCTGGAAGAAATATACCATATATTTTTCAAGCGACACAACTCCCCTTTTTATCAGAACAACCTGTGCTTATCTAAAAAAATATCCAGAAATTTTAGACAAAAAAGTTAAGAAAAAAGATGGTTCTTTTGACACTATTTTAGAATCCGTTTTAAAAGCTGCCAGGTACATTGAAAACACTGTCGATAGCGACGGTTTAATTCGTATAAGAGAACATAATTTAATTGGTAATCAATTTCGTTACTGGCGAGACAGTCCAAACTCCTATCGCGACGAACTTAGCAAACTACCTAATATCAGTGAAGCTATGGTCATTTTAGATGTACAATATCTTTCAGCCGAAGCTTTAGATAGCGCGGCTAATTTAACTACCGGTGAAGAAGCTAAAAAATGGCACGCCTTGGCTGGTTTTATTCGAAGCGCTACAATAAATTATCTTTGGATGGAAGATAAACAATATTTTGCTTACGGTATGGACCAGGATGATAATGATAATTTAAGGCAGATAAAAACAATTCAATCAAATGCCGGCTGGCTTTTAAATTCAGAATTCTTTGATTACATGTTAATTAAAGAAAAAGAAAAATATATTACTGGGATTATCACTCGAATATTTTCCGATGAGCTATTAACAGATGCCGGCATCAGGTGTCGCTCAAAAAAATACATGAACGATCGTAACTTCCATACCTATCACGGATCTTGGGTTTCTTGGCCAGTTGATAGTTATATGATTGCAAAGGGATTACGACGACAAGGTTTTAATAATCTAGCAGATCAGATTGAAGCCAGACTTATCAACACAGTTAACATGTCTGGCGTTAATTACGAGTTCTTTATAGTTGATGAAGATGGAAAAGTTTTACTCAATCCAAACAAACCAAGAACAAAAGATGCCAAAGTTTTGCCAATAGAGATGAAACCAGAAAAAACTATCGCTTGGACAGTTACGGCAACACTACGCGCTAAAAAAGAAAGAGCTAGCAGGCTAAGAGAAGAAGATAAACCCGATTACATAAAAATAGAGCAAGAGATATGGGTTAATAAATTAGAGCAAGAAGTTATAGCTAAAATTAAAAAGATAGATTTATATGAAACCGAGGAAGATGTTCAAAGAAACCAATATAAAGAGCCTAATCTATATATCGACCAAAAAACTGGCCTCAATAGAGCCTTTATTGACCTGTTTAAAACCATTAGCCAAAAACTTGTTAATGAAAAAATCAAAAGTTTTTTTACAAAAAGAAAATAATAAACTAACGCTAATTTAGTCGTCATACCCTGGTTTAAATAATAACCAGAAAACTATACCAGCAAGGGTAATCGTTATGCTTCCAACAAGGATAGGCATGACGCTGCTAATAGTTGCAACATAACCAGCTATAACAGCTGGAATCGCCTGTGCCAAAGCCATAACACTAACATTAAGGCCCAAAGATTCACCTTGAACTTCCTTAGGGCTAATTCGACTAATTAGGGCTGTATTAAATGCCGAAGTAAACCCATTTCCAATTGCCATAAATGGTGGTATCAAGAAAAGCCATGATGTCGCGCCATCTGGAATTATAAAATAACCCAATAACGAAATAGCACTAATAAACATACTAACTCTAAGCACTTGGTAATCTTTAAATTTTTTAGAAACTATACTTGTCAGTCCACCTTGAACAATTGCTATACATAGCCCAATGTAAGCAAAAAAATCACCAGTATTACCCTGTTTAAATCCAAACTTTTGCGCCAATACAACAGCAAAAAAGGTAGTGAAGAATGTAAAACCAGCCGTAAATAGAAAACTTGCTGGCATGACACTTCTAATCCCCGGCCTTGAAAAGGCGGTAATAATATTTTTAAATGGCTTCGATATATCAATGCGTGCTTTTTTAGCAATTTTTAGCGTTTCTGGTAAGAAAGCAATTACCAGCAGGACGTTGATAACGCTAATTAATGCCGTAAAATAAAATGGCGTTTGCGCACTAAACCAACTTACAATAGTTGGATCGGCAAGCTTGCCACCGATATATGGGCCCAAGATAAAACCTAGCCCAAAAGCCATACCAACGAACCCAAAGTTACGAGCTCTATTTTTTGGAGTACTTATATCAGCAATCCCCGCCTGAGCAACAGATATATTGCCCCCAGTAATGCCATCCAACATTCTAGACGCAAATAATAGTGGTATGTTGCGTGTTGCAACGCCAACTGCAAACAACAGATATCCCAAAACCGTTCCTGAGATAGAAAAAGCTAATATTTTCTTGCGCCCAAAACGGTCAGCTAATTGACCCAAAACTGGAGCAGCAAAAAATTGAGCCAAAGGATATGTTGCACTAAGCCAACCTAATAATATAAATCCCTGTTGGACTGTCCAACCAATCGGTAATATCGAGTCTGGAGAATGAGGCATAACTAAAAGTGGGAAAACAGGTATTAAAATCCCCACACCTAACATGTCAATAAAAATGGTTAGAAATAACGATATTAGGGGGCTTCCCTTAAAAATAGACTTCATTTTATTCATATACTTCCATTATAACAGAGACAACCACACTAACCCATGGAAAAATACCATGTTATAATAGTGCTAGTGTTTATAACAGGTTTAAAACAAAAAACTAAAGTTATCGCGAAAAACGTTAAGTTTTTGTTGTCAAAAATTTCACTTAAAGTTTGGCTAATTTTGTTAGCTTCTTTACTAGTCGCTTCGTATGTCTTCTTTTTTGTCGTACCTAAAAATATTGTTTTTTCATACTCTGAAAGTAAATATTGTATAAACCAAATAACCCTGCTACCAGATTTAAATAAACAAACCGGTAAGCAAAACTTTAAACTCCAAGTCGAAGGTGGCGTTAAAATTGGAAGTTTTTATATATTTTCAAACAAAGTTTGTGTAACGCCAACCATTTCACCATCCAATGGTACTTCATCGTTAGGCTATTCACCTTTTGGAAGCCCAATTTTTCAAAGTAATTATGCCATCAACGTAGGCCCAAATCCAAAGATTACTGCAAATTTAAATCAACCCGTAGCACTAACAAAACCCGTAGAGTTTGCGCTTGATAAACCCGATAATATTTTTGACTATCAACTAGAGATTAATGATAAAGTTAGCAAATGTAAAAATATTTTGTATAAAATAAGCTGTGAAATCACATCACTTAATCTCAAACAAGGCAAAAAATATTCATATAAATTAACCAGGTCTTTCAACGGTAAAATACAATCAACTGCATCTTATGGAGATCTAAGTTTGTTATCGCCAACTACCATTATAAAAACATCAGTCAAAGCTGATGAGATAATTTTTTCTAAACCGAAAACCTTCACGTTTGAAACTGACAAAAAACTAATCTCAGCAAATATCATTCTAGAAAAAATAGATAATGATAAATCAACTAAGGTAGATTCAACAACCAAAGTAAACGGAACAACTATAGAAACATCAATATTAAACGATCTTGATCGAGAGTCAAAATATAGATTAACTGCCAATAAAGTCGAGGCTGAAGATGGTAGTCTACTGGACGCTTCGTATAATATAAATTTCCAAACATCTGGAGGCCCAGTTGTCACTGATATTAATATCGGTACCAGCGGAATTGACGCAAATGCGAAAATTGTAATTACTTTTGATCAAGCAATTTCTCAATCGCAAGATATATCAAAACTTGTTAGCCTAACTGGTGGCAATGCGACTGTCAGCCGTTCAGATAACCAAATTATTCTTCAACTAAATAATCTTCCTCGCTGTGGCCAATTTTTACTTAACATCAGCAAAAGTTTAAATAGCAAATATGACATTGGCTCGAAAGATGACTGGTCGTACACCTCACGAATTAATTGTCGTGCGACCAAAGTAATTGGCTACTCTGTTTTAGATCGACCAATTATCGCCTATTATTATGGGACTGGCTCAACCACAATATTATTTACAGGTGGTATACATGGCACCGAACCAAGCGGACAATCTACAATGCTAGACTGGATTTATAATCTCGATTCTAATGCGTACAAAATACCGGCTGATAAACAGGTTGTCATTGTGCCAAGCGTTAATCCAGATGGCCTTGCCAACTCTAGTCGATATAATGCTAATAACGTAAATCTTGACAGAAACTTTGCATCTTCTAGTTGGATTGCAGACATCGATAGCAGCAGCGGTATAGTCGTTAATGGTGGAGGAAGTGTCTCAATGTCAGAACCAGAGACTAAGGCCCTAGCTAACCTTACATCCAGGTTACAACCAAGGCTTGAGGTATCATTTCACGCCCAAGGAAGGTTAGTTGGTGCCAACCAAATGGGCGACTCCATAAATATTGGTAATTTATACGCTGATAGCGTTGGCTACAATAGCATGATAGGACAAGCTGAAGCGACAATGGGCTATTCAATAACTGGAGAATATGAGGAATGGGCTGGCGAACAATATGACACACCAGCTATTCTCATTGAACTACCTTCAGCTAGTGGCAGCTATTTTTGGGCACATCAATCCACTCTTTGGAAAATGGTTAATATTTAAGATTTAGCTAAACGCATACGGAAACCGAAGAACCACAAACTTTATCACCTTGATTTTCCCAATTAATAAGGCCACCGATATTTTTAATATTTTTAAAGCCAGCCTGTTCAAGCGCAACTTTTGCTTGATCGGCCCTTCTGCCAGATCGGCAATACAAATAAATAGGCCTATCTGCATCTATTTTAGAAAAGTCAGCTTTTAAAATTTCACCAATGGGTATATTAATCGCGCCATCTGCATGACTTTCCTCATATTCCGATGGTTCACGAACATCGATAAGCTGACCATTGACCGATTTAATTTCCGCACTTAACTTAGCTGCTTTTTCATTGGTTGCTTCTGCTGTTTGAGTTTTATCCGAAGGTTGATAATCTACTTTATTATTCATAAAAAAGATGGCGCCAATAATTAATAAGATCATTAATGAAATAAATACAATTATTTTTTTCATAATTTTAATTTCCTCTTCAACCCTATTGTATCAGAATTATCGGATAACATAATTAAGCCACCCAACTGATATAATCAACATATGCCGTTCAACCACTATGCAAAAATTAAGCGCATTCTTAACCAACAATCTGATGGTTGGATAATTAGAAAAATCAACAAGCCAACTAGCGCAAAAAATTTCAAAGGCGAACTAGTTAAATTTGAATATTATTACCGTATTTATGATAATAATGATGGAATGATTAAATATTGCAAATTTCAACAGATTGAACGTTTGGCTAAAATATTAGAAGTACCCGTTGAAACTTTGCCTGTGGTTAATTAAGGTTATAAATGACTGATAATAAGCGGAATCTTTACACCATTAATATATTGTTCAAAATCAGTATCACGCAAATCGTTTGGTAATAAAATTTTCTCTTTTGGATTAACAAACCCGTATTTTGAAACTTCAATTAATCCATGAGAAGTGTTTTCTAAATCAATTTTCATATAATCATCTGCATTTTCAATATGAAAGAAAAACTCAAGGCGTTCTTTTTCGCCATCGTTAAATTGTTGGATAAAAATTAATCGTCCAATCTGTGGTTCGATTCCGGTTTCTTCAATCATTTCACGACGCAAACCACTCAATAAATCCTCACCATCATCCAGACCACCCCCCGGCGTAGACCAAAAATTGTTTTCACCGTCTTTATTTTTTAATTTTTGAGCAAAAATCTTACCATCTTTATATATAATGCCTCTAACATTTACACGTCGTCGATACATATCAAACTCCAATATTAATTTATTACAGAGACATTAATTTTCTGATTTGCACATACACTCTTTCATGATTAGGCGATAGTTCTACTGTATACTTCTCATCTTTATCACTCGTCCATTCAAAAATATTATCTTCAAAAATATAATCAGCGTTGTTTTTATATTTTTCTTGAATAACTGATTGTATTTTGGCAAACTCATCTATATCATCAATTTTATCGACATTTAAGTCACCGGTATCTGTCACCGTATAATAGTGAGTATATTCTAATTCACCACCATTTTGGTTTAGTAAACCGTATGATTTTTCATCAACTTTTACATAACTCAAATCAATCTCAACCATAGGAAAATAAGCAAAAAGGTCTTTTTTAATATCATCACTTCTGTCTTTATTTACATAAACTTGCAGGTAAACCGTATCCTCGCCATATTGTGTTATTTCAATATTATATTCATCAATAGTCCCTTTAATTGATTCAGGGTTTGAGAATTCTTCTTTTATTTCTTTATCAAAGATTTTACGATAATAACTAAATACTTCATCTTTTGAAGCCGTCGTTTCATAAACTAAATTAAAATATGAGTATGGCGATTCGTTAAAGGCCGAAGTATTACCTGAATCACTGTTGTAATAAAATTTGCTAGATTCAATTTTTGTCATTTTATACAAAGAAACTGCTTTTATTGGATACTGGTCTATTAAAAAGTGCTGGCTAGTTGATTGACTATTATTAGATAAAAAATCTGTATTAGTTAAACCAGTCTTGTTCAAATTAGTTATTATTAAAACCGCAACAAAAACCAAAACAAATGAAATTAATGCCAAAATAATAAATATTTTCTTCGTATTATTCATATATTTTTAATTATATATTAATAAATTATTTTTGAAATCATAATAATCTTATTTATTCAGTTTAATAATCTGCATTGGGCAAGCACTGGCAACCTTTTTATTTTCTTCTAAATATTCCATTCCAACCTCGGCGACAACTACAGTACCTTTTTGAACACCGCCAATCAAATCAGCTTTTCCATCTTGATCATTAATTTTCCAACAGTCCGGAGAATACATACAGCAAGAACCACAACCAATGCAGTTCTTTCTTTGTTGAGAAATTATAAATTTATTCGCAGCCATTTACTCTCCGCAATTAGAACCTTGCAGGTTAGTTTTATTAGTAACAGTATAAAACAAGTCGTTTTTTCTAACCTTTTCATCAACTTTTATTGAGATGACGCTTTTTTGTGGAGCCACATCAACTGATTTGTAATCGATTCTGATATCATCCGCCACGCCGAACACTACGCCTGTTTTCTCGCCAGTAAATAATATCTTTTCACCTTTTTTCAATTCACCAGCATCCAAAGAAATTTCGGCTACACCAAGTTTAGATAAATAATTTGTAACCTTTCCTTTGTAAGTTTTTTCTTCAGTTGAAACTGAACCATAGCTACTTGAATATTCTCCAACTTCTTTACCAAGGAAAAAATTACCGTGTGAAAGTTTGCGGTTAAATACAGTTTCTAGATCTTTGAAGTAACCATCAATTCTTTCTTTTGTGTAATTTCCTTCTTCAATATCTTTCAATGCTTTTTTATAAGTCGAAACAACTGTGTAAACATATTCAGGAGCTCGTCCTCTGCCCTCTATTTTTAACACTGACGCACCAGCATCAATAAATTTATCCAAAAAATCAATTGTACAAATATCAGCGGCTGACATGACATATTGATTATCTAAAACCATCTCTTGTCCAGTACTAATGTCGGTGACTTTATAAGCATGACGACAGTTTTGTAAACACGCCCCACGGTTCGCCGAGGCGTTTTGGGTATACAAACTCATCCAACAACGTCCAGATTGAGCAATACACAAGGCCCCGTGACCGAATACTTCGATTTCCATCAGGCGGCCTTCGTTACCCATTAAATTTTCTTCAACAATCCTGTTATGGATCGCTTTGATTTGGTCAAGTGTAAGTTCACGCGCCAAAACTGCACGATTTGTCATTTTCGAAAAGAACTTAACTGCTTCGTAATTAGATATCGAAAATTGAATCGTTGCATGAACCGGCATGCCGATTTCGTTACAATAATTCATCGCCGCAAAGTCAAACGCAATAATTGCATCAACACCATATTCTTTGGCGGCATTAATTAATCTTCGAACGATATCCATATCGTGATCGTATAACAACGTATTTACAACTAAGTACGTTAATACATTAGCCTTTTTTGCTCGCGCTACAATTTCACCCATATCTTCGATAGTAAAGTTAGCCGAAGCTCGTGCTCTCATGTTAAGTTGAGTTACACCAAAATATACAGAATCTGCACCGGCTTTTATAGCCGCCTCCAGCGATTCAAAACTGCCCGCTGGTGCCATTATTTCAATTAGAGTTTTAGTCATATAAGTCTACATTTTAGCATAAATCAGTCTTTCTTAACTCACTTCAACTGGTCGACTTACAAAAAACAAGAAACAGAAACTAAATAAAACTATAATTGATTATTTATCGTCCCCAGCTTATCATCCCAGTCAGCTTCTAGTTCATCTAACAGCTTGCCATATATAACTTTAAATCTTTCTATATTTTCATTCTTTGAATCTAATTCTGAACAAGATCTATATAATTTAAGAAACTTTTCTAGTCCATACTTATTATATAAATACTTACAAAATGAGCCACAAATAGGCGTGCTGTATAGCGGTTTTTGTTCAGACGATTCATAATATTCGATTAGATTTGATATTTTAATGTTATGTTTGCCACAATTATATTTCACCCAGCCATCAAGATATTTATACTCATCAAGTCTTCGAAGTTTATTACCAAACACAATCTCGTCAATCAATAGCGCAGTTCCTTCTTGTAAAAATACAATAGAATCAAACTCTACTTCTTTTCTCATCTCTTTGCCATCATAAGTATCTAATGTGACTGTCCAATTATATGATGGGCTAATCTCATGCATTACTAAATGAACAATCTCATGAGGAAAACTAAACGATTTCATTTCTGGGTATGATTTTATATTGGGATTATATACACGATAAATTGTTTTTTCGCCTGCTCTTGCACAGGCCGGTGAGGCGCTATGATTTGGATCGCTATCTCGCTTTTCTTGAAGTGCTGAAAAAACTTTATATTTAAGTTTGTCGTTTATCTTTTTTATTTTTAAAAACTTTAATATCTTATTTAAATCTTTTTGTTGAGTCTTCATAAACCCATTGATTTGTTTTTTACTAAAATCACCATAAAATTCGTAATCAAATGTTTTATATGATTTTTGTATCATAAAAATATTATGGACTGATTATATTTTTTCAGCAAGTCAACACCTGCAATAAGCCACTAGACTCGATTAATCTTTTTTACCGACACTAGACCCAGCTACATAACCAGTGGACCAACATAGCTGCAACGAAAACCCGCCAGACGGTCTATTGATATGTAACAGATCACCAGTGACAAAAAGATTATTTACTTTCTTTGATCGCATAGTTTTCATATCAACTTCAGTCAAAGGCAAACCGCCGTCGGCAACTATAGCCCGATCTAAACCCATCAACCCGGTAATCGTAATTGGCAAAGTCTTAAATAGATTAGCTATCTTTTTTCGATTTTCTTTTGTCACTGAATGAACTTTTACTTCCATGTCCATATGTCCAGAAAGTAATATTATTATTCCCTTGGACATCCCCAACGGCACCAGTTCGTTTACAATATTTTTCAAAGTTTTATTTTTATTTATATCAAAAATACCGATTATTTGGCGCTCTAAATTTCCAGAATCTATTTTTGGAAACATATCTATCTCGGCAGTAACTATTCCCGTAGATAATAGTTTTGATACTTTTGATGCACTATTAAGAATTAACGGACCAGAAATACCAAAATGAGTAAATAATAACCTGCCATTCAGTTTAAATTCCTTTTCGCCATCAACAAAAAAAGTTATCTTCATATTTTCCAGTGACACGCCTGACAATTCCTTCGCCCAACGCTCTTTAGTTACCAGAGGCACCAGACTGGGGGTTGGAGTGACAACTGTGTGCCCTAGCCGCCTTAACCATTCATAACCATCTCCCGTTGAGCCAGTTTCTGGATGCGATACACCGCCAGTGGCAAAGATATATTCCGTAGCCATCAGCACTTCTTTTCCGCATAAAATCGATCCAATATTACCGTCTTTAGTTTGGACAGCCGAAACAGCACACCCGGTTCGTACTTCTACATTACCTCGTCGCATATAATCAGCTAAAAACTGCACAACATCAAACGCGCTTTGTGATTTCGGAAATACTCGATTATATTCCTCAATTACGAGCGGTAATCCGTTCGAATTAAAAAAATTAAAAGCATCTTTTTCTCCAAACTGAGCAAAAAGTGAATATAAAAATTGTTTCGAACTGCCATATTTCTCCAAAAGCATATGTTCATCTGCGATAGCATTCAATATATTACAGCGCCCATTACCAGTGATAAGTATTTTACTGCCAAGCTGGCTATTTTTCTCAAGCAAAAGCACGCGAAGTCCGCGCTCACCGGCACGCCCAGCCGCAATCATCCCTGACGCGCCACCACCAATTACTATAAGATCATATTTTTTCGCCATAATCATTCAAGCTTACATTATAATGCATCAACTACATTAAGGACAAAAATCGCACAACAGCTCAAAATATGCCACTTATACCGCAAAGGTGGTGAGTCATTACATTAAGATTGATTTATGTCATCATATGTGTTATAATTATAAGCAAATGTCACTAGAAAAAATAAACATAAATATTGCACCAAGAACGCCGGAAAAAGCAGAAGTTCTTTACCGTGGTGTAATTATGCCCCTAGGCCATATTGCGCTTGAGTTATTGAAAACTAAGCAAACTATATCACCTCCACCTACAGACGGCGAACAACTGTATCACGGCGCAGCAAGTGGGGTGCATCTTACTAGCGATCCAGAGACCGCACGAATTTATGCAGATAATAGTAGCTTTATAACTCAACAAATAAATCCATCAGCAACCCGAAATCCTAATGAATGGACCATCGGAGTGCTCAACGAGATAGACAACACCGGCAATGAGCTCGATGTGAAGGTCGCAAAGCCGCATACTTCAATGGGGCGAATTGATAAGTGGATTTCCCACAATATTCTAGGACAAACAGAGTTTGTCGTTCCTGAAGTTCCTTCGGACAGGACTAAACCAAGTGAGGTATATTTATTCCGTGGAGATATCTTGCATGCGACTTTTTCCGACACCGATATTGCTATAACATCTTTAGCGGAACATATTAAATACCTAGATTCAGGCGGAGCAGAGGGTTCATTTATTCAGCAACAACCCGATGCTAAAATTGATCGCAAAATGTCAACTATAGACACAGAAGATTTTATACCTGCTGCGTTGAGCTATGTTAAATCTAAGGCTAGGCAATTTACGCAAAAGTAACTTTTGAACAATAAAAAACCGAACAGGGCTTCTTAATATAGCTTGTGGTTGTAAATGAGCTACGAATTAATTTTCTATCGCAACTTTTTTAGATATTCTATAGCCTCATCGACCGAACTTACGATAATTCCAGCCTTATTTACAAATTCTAAGGACCAATTAATTCTATCTTTTTGCCAAATTATTATTAAATTCTTACATAAATCACCTGGTCTTTCTGTTTTATTTGATATAAAGTAACCAACTTCGATCCAAGTGCCCTCACAAGGTGTCGAGCCAGGATATGCGATTAGTATATCTGACAGCTTAACCGCCGCAAAATCGTCGGGAAAGAATGTGTCGGGCGATGATTGATTAGAATGGACCTCAGGGTCAAAGAAATCAAATCCTTCGGCCTTCTTAACTTCATCCTTCCATACATCATATTCACTAAAAAGACCTGCTAGATATACTCTCTTCATATTATTTTTATTATCCCATAGTTAGACATTCATAGCGACTTTATAAAAGGCAGAGACTCATCTTCCCTATTGATGAATAGTTATATTCCTTGACTCCGACGACTGGACAGCGGCTTCGCCTTTTCCGCTCATTCACGAAAAAATATAAACACTATTTTGTTTCAATCGCTACGCCGAACCACTTTTGCTTTGCAAAAGCCTGTTTATCATGGCAGACGCCGGGGTTATAAAAAATACCAGACAAAAAGGTCTGACAATTTTTATGGCTCAGCATACAAGCCATGAACCCACATGAAAGTTGATACTCATCAACAAACATGGTAATATGTGCTCAAATAATCGACAAAATAAATACGATGAAATCTCTAGAAAGTTATCAATACGATGAACACCTGCAAACTTGAAAATTATTTACCCGACAAAAAACAACTAAGGCGTGTCGGTTCTTTGCTCGATATAATTAGACAATGCGAAGATACTGGTATTATTGTCGCCGTTTTCGGTGGATATGGGCTAGATGGTATTTATGGAAAGCTAACGAGAAGCCATGATGATATAGATATACTAGTCACAGATTCCCAAATTGATGATGTAAAAACAGTATTAGAGATTTTAGGATACCAACGTGATTTAAGCGAGGTTGGTAAATATGTTTACAAAAATGCGATGATAGATCCATCATTTAAAGTTGAGTTCGCTGGTTTAAGCACCTTGGGGCAATTTACCGAAAAAGACACAGACTATTTCATCCCATCCGAAGCTAATGCATCGTTAGAGGGTCAACTATTCAGGGCGATGACATTGCGGGGTCAAAAAGATATTATTGAGATACAAAACATTAGAGCTGCGCAGGAAAAATGGAACGACTATCCTACAGAAAAAAGACAAAATCAATCTAGCTTAATCAGAGAACTTGAGCAAAAAAATATAGTTTAGTTATCCAAAATAAGAGAGCTTGCAAAATAGTAAATGGATTAAAGTATTAACGCCAATTCGGCAGTAAAAATAAAACACTAGTTTTGCGTTTATATTCCAGATATTTTTTATCGCTTCCCCATTTTTTATCGGCTGACTTTTCCAATAATGGAATACCGCTAATAAATATCAGCAGCAAGCTGATAGACAGCGGGCTAACTAGTGCCATGAGAGCTGTGTAAATATTAAATGACTGAACGGCAAAAATATACAAACCAAACCAAATTATTATTTCACCAAAATAATTTGGATGACGAGAATATTTCCACAGACCAGAATTAATCCATATTCCTTTATTTGCTATGTCATTATGAAATTTTAACTTTTGAAAATCAGCGACTGTTTCTATAGAAAGACCCGTGATGAATACAGCAAGCCCAATAAACGAAAATAGCCCGAACTGATTTGAGTTATTATAAATCGCCAATATAACAGAAATCATTAATAGCCAAACCGAAATCCCCTGCAGCAACCAAAACCTACCAAATTTGATAAAATTGGATCTCATAGAATCAAATCTAGAATCTTTTCCAGTCTTAATAACCCTATAAAGTAAGAATCCGCCAATCCTAATTGACCACAAAATAATCATAGATAATATAACAGTGCTATATATAGTTTTATTATTAAAAACGTACGCAGTAATAGCAATAATTAAAAATGTTAAAGCATACGATATGTCGGTTAACTTATCAGATTGTAATTTATATGCAATCAAGAAGAGGATAATATTAAATAAAACTGAGATAATTAGAAAAAACAATAATATTTGTACCATAACTTAATAATAACACGACATTTAATCTAAAATATATGCCAAGATATGGGAGACAGCGGCTTCGCCTTTTCCGCTAATTCACGAAAAAAAGTAAACACTTTTTCGCTTCATTCGCTACACCGAACCAGTAATTACCACCAGATAAATCTGGCGAGTTACTGGTTCGAGGCGCAAAGCGCGGAGCCATATAAAAAAGACCTTCACAGGTCTTCTTTATATGGCTCAGCATACAGGTCTTGAATAACTATGCAATTCTTCGAATGTATCTTGCTAGCGCGATAAAACTCATAACTACAACCACGGTAACCATGACCATAGGTGGGATAGCATTATTGAATCCATCTAATACCATTAGGGTCATAGCGGCAACTATGCTCAATCCCATCAATACTGAAAAAGTTAGCCAAGGAGCAAGGAAAAACAGTCCGTCGGGTTTATTTTTCAAGGCATAATAACCTGTAAGTATGAAGGCCGGAAGAACGACCGATAAATCGATCACATGAATAGGATTAACCCATAAGCCAGCTTCGGCTACAGCTTTAGGTATATTGCCAGCAATCAACGCTGGAATAATTTCACTAAGCCAAAGCAAACTAAACAGAACACCAATAGCCATAATTGTATAAGCTGCAAATTTTCTTGCATATGTCTTCGGATATACACCTTCGCGACTTCTAATATCCTTAATGGTCAATATAACAGCGTAGGAACTGAGTCCAAGTATTGCAATATATACCAAAAATAACACATTAAAATGAACCGCTACTGCGTAAACAATATATGCATAAATCAAGTACAGCAGCGTACCCAACCACAAAAGCGCCGCCTTGAAAGAACCTTTATAGTACATATAGCCGCAGACTAGCAAAATTGGCACCGCCAATAAGTTACCCAGGTCCTGACCCTTCGCTTGTGTAGCCCAGTTCAAAGTTTCTTTACTGTATATACTTGGATCTAGCAGACCATAAAGACTAGCTACTACCACCAACACCGATATTAATAACGACCATATAATTACTGACTTTAGCGCTTTTTGTTTATTCATATTTTTCTAGTTTACACTTTGACGAAGCTCGGTGCAATATAGCTAATTGGAGTTCAACGATTTTAAATAAGAAAAATCCAGTAGCATCAATGCTTACTGGATAATCTGTAAAATATATAATCTTGGCTCCGACGACTGGACAGCGGCTTCGCCTTTTCCGCTCATTCACGAAAAAAAGTAAACACTTTTTCGCTTCATTCGCTACACCGAACCAGTAATTACCACCAGATAAATCTGGCGAGTTACTGGTTCGAGGCGCAAAGCGCGGAGCCATATAAAAAAGACCCTCACAGGTCTTCTTTATATGGCTCCGACGACTGGACTCGAACCAGTAACCTCGAAGTTAACAGCTTCTTGCTCCACCATTGAGCTACGTCGGAATACAAATGACATTATAACTGCTTTGCGGTTACCTCGTCAACTCATATCCGACCAAAACTCAAAATTTAAAAAACTTACTGTTGTTGAAACGGATTTTGGGGCTGGTCAACCGATTGTTGTGGTTGCTCAACTGGAGCTTCTGGTTGTGGCGCCTGAAATGGTTGCTCGTAAGGCTGTTGTGATTGTTCACCTTGCTGAACAGGTTGTTGGTATGACTGTACTTGAGGCTCAACTGGCTGCTGATAGATTGGTTGCTGTTGAACAGTTTGCTGATAAGCTGGTTGTTCTTGAACAGGACTCTGATAGGATGGATTTTGACTAATTGGCTGTGCTGCAACAACTGCAACGTCTTCATTAAAATAGTTTTGTAATATTGCCTCACCGATAGTTCCTAGGCAAAATAGTAAAATAAATGCCAAAACACCACTAACTTTATTGTGAGTAACATGTTCGACACCTTCTGCATATTTCCACATCCACCAAATAGTTCCAACAAATGGAATTAACCAAATCCAGGCTGTTGGAATCTTTTCACCCAAATTATTCATTTCAGTTTTAGTTTTGACAAGCCAGTACCAAGAATAGATACCGCCAGTTACCATACTTAACAAAAAGACTGAGATTGGACTTCGATTTTGCATTAAAGGCTCCTAAATTATTGATTTATAACTTGATATTACCATCAATCAAAGTAAAACATAAGTATTTAGCCTAAAAAGACTATTTTAAGTCACTTTTGGTTTTAAGATAATCAACCAAGCGTGTTTTCATTGCAACGTGGGCGCCATCCAGGCCTAATACTTTAAGTGCACCCACTAAAACATATAATTCATCTAAAATTTCCACACTATCAGCATTATCGAGCGCATCAAACTTATCCGTTACGGCATTAATTAACCACTTTTCCTGAGCTGGCGTTGGACCTTTTTTGGCAGGCGCATCATCTAAATGAATTGTTACAACTTCAAGTGATCTGGCGGAATGATCGCGCTTGCGCACATAACCTTTAGAAATTAAGCCATCAATATGAATCGCCACAGTTGAAACTGATTTATAACCCAAAGCCCTCATAATTTCGCGATAACTTGGCCCATAGCCATGCCCTTGGATAAACATATCAACAAAATTGAGTAGTTCCCTTTGACGTTTACTTGATCGCTGTTTATCCATACTAATAGTTATAACATTTTAAGCGTTTATTGTATTCGGAGCGCTTCAATCTGTTTAGCAAAATCAGCAATTGTTGACCAACTTGATCCATCGGTCATTATCACCAAAACGTATGTGCCATTTGGACCATAAACAATCGAAGCATCATGCAATAATCCATCCATAAACCCAACCTTATCAGCCACAGTAGAATCAACTAGCCCCGCAGGTATTCCTTTTCGATAAACATTACGCTTCATAGCATTAATCAAAATATCTCGATTTTCTTGCTGATTGAGTATTTGCCCAGATTGAAGTTCGGCAAGCAATAATGATAAATCAGCGGATGTGGTTTTAATATTATCACCACCCACGAAAGATGTTCCCGTGCAGCCGATATCACGCGCATCGTTATTAACGTTTTTATTACCTACTTTTTCTAGTAACAAAGCGCCACAAGTATTATCAGATTTGACTATCATGTCATCAAAACAAACCGACAAATCTCTATCTGGTGTAATTTTATCAGTCCATTTCCAAACACCTGATTCAATCCGTTTTAAGGTGCTGTAAGCCACAAATAATTTATAAGTACTAGCTGTAGTGAATGATTCGTTTTCATTATATGAAGCTCGGCGATTTTGACCAGAAAGCTCAATCAATGAAACACCAAAAACACCTGCATGATCTTGGGCATATTGCTGTATTAAAGCCGACAAACCAGTGTCAGTCGCACTATAACTTCGAGTATAAACCACTTTTGGAGCCACCACCGATGTTGCTACTTGGGCATTAGTAGTTTCTCCATTAATAAATAACTTCAAGCTATTTAAAGTACCGCTAATATCAAGTCTTCTACCCTCCAGCCCATTTGCACGCGAAGTTTCAACAAAATCATAAGTATTAACCGTTGTCGTTCCAGATGCCAATGCTACCTTAGCTGCAAAATTATCACTCAAATAAGTTGTCGCGCGCTCAGTATTAAAGTTATACGCTAATAAGCTGTCGGCAGAGCTAAAATCAATCCAACTCAAAACATTGTCAACTGGTATTGTCTGCGTAACGTCATTAACGGTTAACGATATTCCACTGCCAATTTTTGTCTGTAAATTATCGCTAAATATCTGCGCCAATTCGTCGCTTACGTTAGGTAAAATAACGTCGACTGCCATTTTTATATTGTAATCACTATTTAGAACCGGCTTAGCATTGGCGAGCTCTTTTTTTAAGATAGCAGCATCACAAGTACCGCCATTTTCTGATGGCACAATTTCAATCTTTTTACCATTTACCTTTAACCTTGCATCTTGAGGCTTTACATCACATGAAGAACCAAGTTCTTTATCAATATAAGCTGACAATTTATCATCATTACTTGAATATTTAGGCTCCGAAGTGTGTTGATTAATAAAATGTACCCACAATATAGATGTCGGAACAATTCGCAAATACCAAGGATAATTAATGCTTTTAATCCTAGCTTCATTACTAATATTTAAGCCAATTTCAGTTGTCTTAGGCGAAGTGTAAGCTTTTTTAGCCTCACCAAAAAAGATTGGGATACTTTTTTCGGCATATTTATTATCAAGCCGTTTTATAGCGTCAGTTTTAGACCATCCGCTCAACTTAACACCGTCAATCGTCGTAAAAAAGACAAGACGTTCGGCTGGAAACAACAACTGACCTATAATTATGACTATCAATAGACCGCCAATACTAAATAATAAAACTTTTAACCAATGGCGCCTAAGTTTGGCACATAAATCTAAAAAACTTTGTTTCATTGTATCCATTATAGCGCTTATGAGAACTACTCTACTGTTACGCTCTTAGCTAAATTACGAGGCTGATCAACGTCATTACCTCTGGCAACCGCAACGTAATAAGCAAATAATTGTTGCACAACATTAATGACAACTGGGGCTAATAAGTCTAATTTAGTATCAATCCGCAATACGGTTTCCGCATCAATCTCCTTTTTACTGTTTGTTATAGCAAAAATATGACCACCTCTGGCATTAACCTCAGACAAGGCACTTAAGCTCTTATCAAATAGCCAGTTATCTAATAGCAATGCGACTTCAAAGAAAGTATCATCAACCAAGGCAATTGGCCCGTGTTTTAACTCACCCGCCGCATAACCTTCGGCCTGGATATAGGATATTTCCTTCAACTTTAAAGCACCCTCGAGTGCGGTTGGATAAAGCGTATCGCGACCAAAGTACAAAGCATGCTCATAATGTGCATATTTTTTAGCAATTTTAGCAATTTCAGTTTGATGTTTTTTGATTGCTAATTCAATTTCATCAGGTAATATAGCTAATTCTTGTATAAATTTAGAAGTATCCTGTGCGCTCGCACCCTTCGCCTGGGCAATCTGAATTCCAAACATAGTAATTGCTGCCACTTGAGAGGTAAAAGCCTTTGTAGAGGCTACAGATATCTCTGGGCCTGCATGAACGTAAACACCACCATCTACTTCACGAGCAATCGTCGATCCAACAGCGTTAATAATCCCGAGTGTTTTTACTCCTCGCCTCTTTATCTCACGTAAACATGCCAACGTATCGGCCGTTTCACCAGATTGAGATATAACTAATGCGACTGTATTTTTTGGCAGATGAAAGGAGCGATAACGAAATTCGGATGCCGCCGCTACATCAATAGTCAAACCATCGACTAGTTGTTCTAGATAATATGAACCCAGCAGTCCTGCATAATAAGCCGTGCCGCAACCGATAATCGTGACATGCTCAATAGTCCGAAGTTCGTCAATACTAAGGTTTAGCCCTCCCAATCTGACAATATTATCAACTGCATTTACGCGCCCACTTAATGTTGAGCGTAATGTCTGAGGCTGTTCGCTAATTTCCTTCAACAAAAAGTGGTCATAGCCTTGTTTTTGTATAGCCTGCATATCAACCTCGATGGTTTCAACTCTTTTGGAGACAGGCTGAGCCGACAAATCGCGTAATTCCACACCATCTCGATGACAAATGGCAATTTCACCATCATTCAAATAAATTGCTTGAGTAGTATAACCAATTAAAGCCGAGGCATCACTGGCAATATAAGTTTCATCATCACCAACACCAATGATAAGCGGACTACCCGACCTAGCAACAATAATCTCGTCGGGGTTACGCGCTGACACGACCGCAATACCATAAGTCCCTACAGCTAATTGCAAGGCCTGTGTCACAGCATCAACCAAATCCGTATTCTTACAATAAAAAGAATTAATCAAAGCCGCCAATACTTCAGTATCGGTCTGACTTGCAAATTTATGTTCAGTCAATGTAGTTTTTAACTCTTTGTAGTTTTCAATAATGCCATTGTGAACCAAATAAATATCGCCTGCACGGTGGGGATGAGCATTAGTCTCAGACGGTTCGCCGTGTGTTGCCCAACGAGTATGGCCAATTCCAATCGTGTCTTTTGATGGTTTTTTGTCAGTCAAGGCTTCTAATTCAGCTACTTTACCTTTAGCTCGAAGCAAAGTTGCTCCAGTTTTACCAATAGTTACAATACCAGCCGAATCATATCCGCGATATTCTAGTCGATGTAACCCACCAATCAAATAAGCCTGAGCTTCTTTATTACCAATACAGCCTACAATTCCGCACATATGTAATTACTCCTCTATTTAGCTTGTCTTTTAACCAACCCCAGCTTCCATAAAACAAATAGGAAAGCTAGTGCGGTTGTCAAAAAGATAATTACAATGCTAATGTCATTTAGCTTCATAAAACAGATAGCAATAATACTAAAAAATAACGTCGCACCGTAAATTGTATAAGTAGTCTGCTTATTACTCAGGCCTTTGTCTATTAATCTGTGGTGTAAATGAAGTTTATCGGCCGCAAAAGGACTTTTACCAGCTAAAAGCCGGCGGACTATCGCAAATCCTGTATCAAAGATTGGAATTGCTAAAACCATAATAGGCACTAACATGGAAAAAACCGCAGCAATTTTGACCGTACCCATGACCGAAAATACCGCCAGGCTATATCCCAAAAAGCCCGAACCAGAATCGCCCAAAAATATCTTCTTTTTAGGATTGTCAGTAAAATTAGATGGCAAAAAAGCGAAAGCAGCGGCACCCAAAGTAAAGCAAAGTACTGCAACATCATATCTGCCGCTAAATAATGAGACTATGCCTAATGTACAAGCCGCAATCCCAGAGACTCCACCAGCCAACCCATCTATCCCATCAATAAAGTTAATTGCATTAGTTAGACCGATTATCCAAAAGAAAGTAAACGGCAGCGATAAAAATCCAAGATAAAATATGCCGTCATTACCATTACCGAGGTTGCCTACAAACCCAACTCGTACGCCTGCCGCAATAACTATTAAAGCCGCTAATATCTGTCCTAGAAACTTAGCAATTGGTGGTATGTCAAACTTATCGTCAATCATACCGACGGCCGTAATAACAGCTGCTCCAATTAAATATCCAAAAACCTCAATCGAAGAATCGTTCAAAAACAAGGCTGCAATTAAAAAGCCTATAAAAACAGCAATGCCTCCGCCTACGGGAATAATATTTTTATGTATATGACGTCCACCGGGCAAAGCAACCGACCCAGCCTTTAGCGATAGCTTCCGAACAAATGGCATAGCTATAAAAGTAATTAATGCCGCCATAATTGGTAAAATTATAATCTTTGGCGTAAATATCATTACAACCATTCTAACATATTAAGCTATTTGGACGACACAGATTGATACAATTTATAAGTCTTTGCCCACATAACGTCAACCGAATAATTAAGATTATAAGTCGCAATATTTGACTCAGAATAACCCTTCAAATTTGATAGTACGCCCAAAGCCGACTGGCCCATTTGTTTATAATCATGATAGTCAACTAAAACACCATTCTCTTTTTTAATTAAGCTCGTCAAAGAATCAAGTTTAAAAGCGACAACTGGCAATCCACACGAATAAGCCTCCAAGACAACAGTTGGCAAAACCTCCGTATCTGACGGCAACAGCAACACTGATATATTTTTAAAAAAATTTGTTTTATCAGTACCATTAACCCGACCAAGTAATTCAACATCCAATTTATTTTCATCAACAATCTTTTTTATCTCTTCAAAATCTGGGCCGGGACCAGCAATAATCAATTTGTTATCATGTAAGATATTAATATTTGTCTTAACAAATTCCAAAATACCCTTTTCTTTTGCCAAACGCCCGATAAAACCCATAGCCCTTTTGTGACTCGCAGCTTCAACTTTTGGAACCCCATTATTAATTAAATGAACTTTTTCGTCTAGACCGTTGTCCTTTAGATAATCGTTCATCAATTCCGAAATTGAGATAAAGGCATCCGTATATTTACGATACATCGGCATAATTGGTTTCATCTTCCAATTAAACTGGTCAAAACGATGAAAGGTACGAATCAAGGCAAACTTTCCACCAAAGTATTTAGCAAAGATGGCTAGGCTTTGTTCTCGCAGCATATGCGAATGAATAATATCAATTTTTTCTGTTTTTATGATCTTCTTTAGATTAATTGCCGATTTAACCACGGTAAAGACATTAAATGAACTTTCCATTGGCAAAATTATTGTTTTAAAACCTGCTTTTTGTAATCTTGTTTTGGAAATTTCAGATATAGTACTAACAATAAAAACCGGTTCTTGCCCTGACTCTTTAGCCTTTAAAGCCAATAAAAATGCGTTTTCTTCTGCGCCACCACCATCTCCAAAATATGCAAAAATATAAGCTATTTTCATAAACAGGCCTCCTTATAAACTTTCTCGGTTTTTCTCACCCATTTTTCAATATCAAAATTTTGCTCAACAAATCGTTGCGCATTCTCACCCATCTGTTTTGACAACTCATAATTACTAACCATTTTTGCAATAGATTTGCTTAGTAATTCAGGCGTAAAGTCTGACACAACCAGTCCCGTCTTACTATTACTGACGATTTCAATCAGACTACCAGCTGGAGTAACCACAACCGGCAAACAATGCGACATAGCTTCAATAACAGAAAGCCCAAACCCTTCGCTTTTTGATGGCTGAACATAAACATCTATCGTGTCTAAAAACTTATGCACGTCCGTCTGAAAACCAACAAATTCAATTCTATTATTAACATCCAATTCTCGTGCTAGACTTTTTAAACTTTCCAACTCATCACCAGAACCGGCAATTTTTAGCCGAAGCCTCTTGTTATCCAACATTGCAAAAGCTTTTATCAATGAATCATAACCTTTAACGGGGTGCAATCGTCCAACGCTGCCCAATATCAACCTTTTATGATCTCTAGCCTTTGGTTTTACTAAATCAATTCCATTATAAATAACATCAATCTTTTTTTCGGGTAAGCCACTCTTTACCAACTGATTCTTTAGATATTTTGAAACCGTAATATATCTGGAGGTTGAGAAACGTGTCACTTTTTCAATCAAATCATATGTCAATTTAATAAGTTTGTTTTTGTAATCACCTTCCCTAGTTGAATGAATTGTGACTAAATTTGGAATTTTAAAGAATAATGAAATTGCCCTAGCATAGGCATTAGAAACCGTACCTTGAGAAACCAACAAATCAAATTTATTTTCCTCCAGATATTTACCAATTTCAGAGATAGCTGATAAGTTTACTCTTTTTTTACTAAATAACACAACTTGATGGTTTTGTTTTTGCAGACGTTTCGTAAGTGGCCAATCACCTAAAGACAATAATACTAAGTCAAATTCATCTTTATTAATATGTTCAAACAAATTAACCAAATATTGTTCGATACCGCCAAAGTAGCGTCCGCCGCTGTATAAAATAGCAATCTTTTTTTTCTGATTATTTTTCATAGACATTTCCTAACCCTAAGTATGCGCCAGACAGGACCGCAATTGCACCAAATTCCCAAATATTTCCAAATAAACCATTTACAAAGATAGCTACAATAGCCGCTATAACGCCTAGGCTCAGATAACTCTTTGACTTAATATATTGTCTCAAATTGTTAACAAAATGGCTAATAAAGAAACCGCCAATAAAAACAGTTCCAAAAATACCAGTTTGAACTAATATTTCTAACCATTGGTTATCAGTGTATGGCAAAGCCACATAACCATTTTGCATCCCCGCTAGATAAACAGGACTATTATAATAAACAGCCGTCTGACCACCATAAGATCCCGGGCCAGTCCCTAGTATTGGTGAAGTTTTAAAAATTTCTACTGCATTATTCACTGACCAAATTCGTCCATCCAGCGCCGCATCAACTAGGTATTCACGACTTAGCGAAACAAATAATCGCTGTTTTACACTCGGGATTAGAAGTGCTGATAGGCCAATTGGAGTAACAAAAATCAATTTCCAGTTTTTTACTAACAGTGCAACAGCAAGTCCAGCAGATAAACCTATCCAAGCGCTTCTTGAATAAGTCAAAATTAAAACCGCGATGGATAATAATTCATATACAAAGTAATACCACTTTTTCTTATCAAATAACGCAGCCAGTGCCACGATCGCCATTATCATCGACAAACTTCCAAGTATATTTGGACTTCCAAAAAATCCAAACGCCCTTGCATCAACTAAGGACTCGGCACTAGAAACCCAAAGTTTTGAAGTTTCGCCACCCCATAAACCTTGAAAAATACCAACCAAGATTAACGGCAGTGACAAGGTCAGCAACATGTTTATCAGTAAAGTTTTGTTTTTATAAGTCAAGACAGTGATAAATGCTAAGATAAATTGGCTAAGCAGTACAACACTAGTAAAAACCATTCCCATTTCAAGTCCCGCAATGGAAGCCCATAAACCAGATATTAAAAGTGATAAAACAAATAACAACAGATAAATAATGGCCTTTGTTGATTTTAAATGTCGCTTATTGCAGAAGAAAACAGAAAGTAATAAAAATATAATTCCAAAATTAAAGCTTTCAACCCAGCCAGCGCCCAAATGGGTAAACAAAGCTTCGTACCATAAACAAACTAAAGACAAACCCATGAAAACAATTGACAGTTTCTCACTATCGAATTTTGATAATGTTTTTAGTAACTTCGAATTTTTAAATAAATCAGTATTTCCATCGACAAATAAAAAACGAGTTGTTTTAACAGCCTTAGAGTCACTAACTTTCATAATAAAAATCCGTTATATAGCCCTGAGCCTGATAATCAGAACGAATTTCAACTTTTTGATTATTATAAATTCTTTGACCATTAAAGATTGACGCACCATCCGATATTTTTCCCAAACCTCGAAGAGTAATATACAAATATTTTACCGTTCCGTCATTATTTTGTTCAGTATTATGCGAAATCTGTTCAACTTGATATTTTGAGCCGCTATAATAAACTTTTTTTGTCGTACCAACCATGGGCAGCACAGCTTTAATTGTCGTTGGGTCTGAAATCATAACTTCAACCAGCAAGTTTGTGTCACCAAGAAAAGGTTTGCTGCTGTATGACATAAAACCAATAGCAACCACAATCGCAACCACGATTACTACAAAAATATCAAAAAAGTTAAGTCTAGATTTTAGCTTGGCCATGTTGAATCTTCCATTTTACAGTTTGATATATATAAACCGGCACAGCGTTCCAAACTCGCTTGAATCTACTTTTTGCATTGGATTTATTCTTATTAAAGAACATTCTCCAGAGCCATTCAACCCCGATTTTGTTAATACATTTTGGCGCTTTCTGGGAAGGATTGGCAATTCTGTCTAACGTGCCCCCTTCGCCAACAGCAACGCGAATATTTTTAAGCTTGCCAATATTGTCGTTGATCCAGATTTCCTGTTTTGGAGAACCAAGTGCAACTATCAGTAGTTTAGCGTCAGTTTTGTTAATTTCAGCAGCTACATCGATTTTATTATTAGTTTGATAACTATATCCGTTTAAAGTTCCAGCAATTTTTAAATCTGGAAACTCCTTTTTTAACCTGGCCACAGAAGATTTTAAAATATCTTCAGAACCACCAAATAAATATACACTCGCTTGGTTATCTTGTGCGGATTTAATCATTAATTTAAATGCCTCAACTCCGGGAATTGTCTCTGAAATTGGCTTGCGAATAAACCTTGGATATAAAACAATCGAAGCACCACTATAAATCATCTGCAAAACGCACTCTATCCCCCGTAAAAAATAACCTGCTCGTAAAGGTAAGGTTAAATACCTGGCCGTCCAAAGGACACCCCGACCGTCAACAATATTCAGGTCAGAAGAATTCAATATCTTCAAAAAACTGCCATCATTTAATGCCCTAAGCAAAAACTCCGTATTAATTTTGGATACTTTAATAGCTTTACTACCGCCAAAACAATTGCCAACATGGTTAGTTAGTTGTTTTTTTGTATACCCATCAATTCTTACATCAAAAATTTTCATCGAAAAATCCTAAATCGTTTTAAGAAGTTCTTGGATAATATCTTCTTAAAGCGCAAAGCTGACGAAACAGTTGGGTTATTTCGATTAAGTTCTGCCTTTTGCATCTTGTCTAATACTAATTTTTTATCTTCTCCAGAATACAAAGTATCGTGTTTTGAAATAATTTTTGAGTTAATTTCTTGCCTAGATTCATTTGAAGATGTAATCATCGAAACCTTTTTCCGTCGGTAATAAAAAAGTGGCTCTTTTACCAATGCCCAAGAAAAGCCTTTTTCAATAATAGAAAGCCAAAAATCCCAATCTTCAAACCCTTTGTTAAAACTTTCATCGTAACCGCCTACTAATTCCCACGACTTTTTAGTAAAAGCCGAGGCCACTGGCAAAACGTTGGAATATTTTAATTTATCAATGCCAGATTCGGGAGTTTCCCATTGCTCACTTGAAACCCCAAAGGCTTGGATATAACTCGAGATTATTGCAACTTTTTCACTACTAATGACCTCAAATTTATCAACAACTTTTTTAACATATTTTTTATTTATACAATCATCAGAATCCAAGCAAACAATATATTCGCCACAAGAACTAGCAATACCAGCATTTCTAGCTGCGGGCAAGCCCTTATTAATTTGGTTTATTATTCGAATGTTTTTATCAAGTTTGTTCAATTTTTCAATCGTTTGGTTGTCGGTGCTACCATCATTTACCACTATTATCTCGATATTTTTATAACTCTGTTTTAAAACAGAGTTAATAGTTTCATCCATAGTACTGCCCGTATTATATACAGGTATAACAACGCTCACTAAAGGTTTTTTAATCACCTATTTATTATATACTAGATGAATGAATATACTTATTACCGGTGGTGCTGGATATATAGGATCACATACAATTATTGAACTTCTAAATAACGGTCACAAAGTTGTCGTTGCTGACAACCTATCTAACAGTAGTAAAGAGTCACTCCGCCGTGTTGAGAAAATTACTAATACAGTAATACCTTTTTACAAAATCGATGTACACGATAACGATGCGCTTGATAAGGTTTTTAGTGAAAATAATTTTGACGCAGTTATCCACTTTGCTGGGCTTAAAGCCGTTGGACAATCCGTATCTCATCCAATTGAATATTATGATAACAATATTGGATCTACTCTAGCATTGCTTAAGATCATGAAAAAACATAATGTCAAAAAGCTAGTTTTTAGTTCGTCAGCCACAGTCTACGGAACGCCGTCAGAGTTACCACTGTCCGAGACTAGTCTCGTTGGCGTTGATATTACCAACCCATACGGTCAAACTAAATTTATGATTGAACAAATCCTGCGTGCCCTTAGTTTTGCCGATAACTCATTTGAAATTACTTTATTACGTTATTTTAACCCAGTAGGTGCACATCCCAGCGGGTTAATTGGCGAGGATCCGAATGATACCCCAAATAACTTGATGCCATATATATCACAAGTCGCCATTGGTAAGCTTGAAAAAGTGAATGTTTTTGGAAATGACTATGACACGCCAGATGGCACGGGTGTGCGTGATTATATCCACGTCGTGGATTTAGCAAAGGGGCATGTTGCCGCCATTGCACACATAAAACCAGGCGTAAATACCTATAACTTAGGTAGTGGCAAAGGCGTATCCGTCCTTGAACTTATCGAAGCCTTTAGCAAAGCCTCTGGCAAAAATATTCCTTATCAAATTAGCCCTCGCCGTGCCGGAGATATTGCCGCATGTTATGCCACTGCCCAAAAAGCCGAGGTTGAGCTAGGCTGGAAGGCCGAAAAAACTATAGATGAAGCTTGTTCAGACTCTTGGCGCTGGCAATCACAAAACCCTAACGGCTACTCTGATTAGTTATTTAATAAGCTAAAATGTTATATACTATTAATTATTAACTTTTGGAGTAAATGTAATGCTAATTTCCGTAGTAATACCTGTGTTTAACGAGTCTGAGGGAATTGAGATTTTTCATAATGAGTATCTGATTCCAGAACTTAAGAAAATAAAAAAATATTCATTTGAAATCATATACGTAAATGATGGAAGCCGGGACAACTCGCTAGAACTTATTTCAAAAATCGCAAGAAATAACAAACAAGTAAAAATCGTTAACTTGTCACGCAATTTTGGAAAAGAAATTGCCACCACGGCCGGTATTAATTTTGCATCAGGCGAAGCTACAATAATAATGGATAGTGACGGCCAGCATCCTCCAAAATCTATTAATGATTTTATTAATAAATGGGAAACTGGCGCCCAGGTAGTTATTGGTATTCGTGGGTCAAACCAAAAAGAGGGTTTTGTCAAAAAGTTAGGCTCAAAGGCTTTTTATAGACTTTTTAATTCAACTTCAGACTCTAAAATAGTGCCAAGGTCAACAGATTTTCGTTTAATTGATAAGGTCGTCAAAACTGAGTTTTTAAAATTCACAGAAAGACAACGCATAACCAGAGGCCTGATTGATTGGCTTGGCTTTAGAAGAGAATATATTAATTTTGATGCCCCAGCACGGATTGCTGGCGAGGCGAGTTATAAGACATCACAACTTGTCAAATTGGCCGTAAATAGTTTTATATCATTATCGCTTAGGCCCCTATTCTTTTTCGGATGGGTTGGAGCTATCATCACTGCATCGTCATTCTTATTAGGTTCTTTTATTGTAGTTGAACAGGTTATAATGCATGATCCATTAAAATTAGCCATCTCTGGAACTGCCATGCTTGGCCTTTTTACATCCTTTATGGTTGGGCTAGTTTTAATTTCTCAAGCAATGATGGCAGTTTATTTATCGCATGTTCATGCTCAAACCCAAAATAGGCCGCTTTTTGTTGTAGATACTTCAAATTCAATTGGTTTAATTAAAAAATAGTTTAATTTATTTCAAAATACGAAGTAGCTCTTTTTTGTGGACACCTTCGTATTTTTGACCAAGGCTTAACGATTTTTTAGAGTATTCATCATAATTTTCAATGATTTTTTCTATAGTTGATACATATTCATCAACAGACAAACCAACTATTAATCCTGCACCACTTTCTTTTATATCACCGACCGTGGAGTGAGCGTCTGTGGATAAAACCGGAAGACCATAATGGAAATATTCACGACATTTTGTACTGTCGCCATATTTATTAAATCCCCAAGCACCAGTGTATAGAGCCAAACCAATGCCTGATTTCGAAGCAGCCTCGAGTGTTTTTTCCAAAGGCTGTCGACCCTCAAAATGTATTCTATCCATAACGCCCAACTTTTTTGAAAGCTTTTTTAAATAATCCTCTTCCGGACCGTTGCCGATTATAGTAAAGCTAATTTTTGGATATTTATCAACCAATTTTGCAACCGCTCGTATGGTACCTTCAAAATCAAGCTGTTTATCAATAATTCCATAGGTTATTAAATTGTATTTATCATGTTTGTTATTGCGAAAACTATTAAACTCAATAGGCGGAACGTTTGGTACAAATATATTTTTATCATCAGAAAGTCCCATTTTTCTTCTAATCTCAACAATCCTTGACGAAACCGACCAAACCTCGTCAGCATTTTTTACACAATAATCGTCAACTAAATGATATATCTTACTCATTACCCTACTTTTAAAGCGATAATCTGAATAGTCCGCAGTAAAAAATATTGCCTTATCAATCTTTTTTATTTTTCTTAGAATAACCCCGGCTAAACCATTAAGTGGATCAATGCCGATATATATATCTATTTTTTCTTTGTTTGAAAAATATCTTACAGTGCTAATAACTTCAGAGATATACCTTGCAGGCGAAAGTGTACTGATTACTTTTAATTTAGTGATTTTGTCTATTTTTGATAAATAATAATTATGGATTTCCGAACCCAGCAACCCATCCATTGAATGTCTAATAAAAGTATATCTATCACAAATAGAGCTTAAGGTCTTAATAAATACATTTCCAACTCCATCATATTGTTTTCCGCTTATTAGAGTAATATGAGAAGCTACGGCTATTTTTTTCATTTATCACCCCTAATAATCTTAAAAATTAACATCCTCATATTAGGTGGCAAGATCATTGATATCCTTTGAGCGACGTTATACAACCAATCAATTAAAGTATAATTATATGCCTTATTTTTTGAGTACTTTTTTCTTAATTCTAATGTGGCCATTTCCATTTTGCGTAAATTTAATCTCGTCAACGAATTTGCCGTTTGCCTATATTTTAAAACAACCTCTTGAATATTTGCAAAATGATATTTTGTTCCAATTCGAAAAGACATTTCTAAATCCTCTGCTACGACATAGCTACTATTAAAAACACCAATTGAAGAATATACCTCTGCCTTAACCATGGAGGCAGGTTGAGCAACAGGACTATATCTAAATATCTTGCTTCGGAGTGCCGAATCGGTCTCTTCATATCTACGGATAACACCGTCGCCATTATCATCAAAAAAATTAATAAATCCGCCAACCGCCCCAACGTCTTCATGATTAATTAAATAGTTCAACTGATTTTTAACACGATTTGGTAGCGATATATCGTCAGCATCTTGCCAGCATATATACTTGCCCTTAGCGAGGCCAATTCCAATTGTCCTATTTGCCCCAACGCCCATGTTTACTTTGTTATTATGAATAGTAATATTTTTGTTTTTATCACCATAGTTTTTAATAATTTTTAAAGTATTGTCAGTTGATGCATCATTAATGATTATGATTTCAATATTTTTATATGTTTGAGACAATATACTGTCAACTGCATCTCTTATGTATTTTCCGGCGTTATAAGCCGGAATGATAACGCTTACTAGAGGGTTTTTACTATAAATCATTAGTTGTACCTTTCTTTAAAATTTGCACAAACAATACAGCAAAAGTAACAATATTTGAAATCAGATAACCAGTTATTATGTCATAAAAGCCATTATGTCTAAATGCAAGCAGCATTATTAATACGACAAGCCCAAGTAGCGTTGCAAAAATTGCTCGATATTTACGCCGTGCAATTTGGAAACATACCAACAGATTGTTAAATGAGCATATCAACATCATTAAAGATGTAATTGGCAGTAAATAAGCCACATGTACATAATTTGAACCTAATAATATCTTTACTGATAAATCTGGTAATACAGCAAAGAATAAAGCAACAAGCCCACCAATCAGAGTAACAATACCAAATGACTTAATTAATATTTTTCGTGATTTTTCATAGCCCTCATTCAATTTTACAGTGGCAATTAACACTCCAGCTACAGATGCCGTCACGAAGTATACAATTCTTGCAATTGCCGATATACCACTATAGGCGCCGGCGTTTTCTGGCGAAAGAAATAACCTTGCAACTACAACATCAAATGAGTATAAAAGAGTCACAGAAAATAACAGAACAATAATCGCACCACCGTATATTAATTCTTTTTTTATAACTATTTTTTGTGACGCAGTTGGTGGATTAAGCTGTATAAATTTTATACTTTCACGAATGCCAGGAAAATCATTCTTAGTTTTTCTTTGCAAATATAGTAGGGTTAACATTTGAGCTAGTATGTAAGCGACCATCACTGCAACAACGCTAAATCCAGCCTTGATTAGCATCACAGACAATATCAGTTTTCCGGATGCAAAAAGAATGCCACTAAGCGATACTTCTTTGAGCCGTTTAAGCCCTTGTAAAATATAAGTTCTAGATGCAGAAGGCACATTTAAAATTACCAGCAGTCCAACAAGAATAAAAGGTAGAGCCGAAGTAAACTGGAGGCTACTTCTTAAAAAATATCCGCTCAGGCAAAGCAAAACTAACACAACACCAGCAATCATAAGTGTAAGTCGCTCAAGGTTTAATATTACAATCTTAGAACTATCACGACTTTTTTCGTTATTAATTATATTAGTGACTACGTAACCAAAAGCTGTTAACAAAATGCCAAGCTGCATAAATATAGATATTATTGCCTGTATCTGACCAAAATCCGAAACCGAAACCATGCGACCGACAATTGGGTAATAAAGATAATTAAAAATAGCAATAAATAAAGACCCGAAAAAGAAGATTAGGTTATGCCGAACAAGATCATGACTTTTTATATATTCAATTGATATTTTTTTCATAAATTATTTTTAACAAATGCTGATATACATTATACTAGATAGTAATGATAAAAAAACATTTTAAAGAAATCCGTTTATTACTCAAAACAAATAATCTTGCCAAAATATTAGCCTGTTTGGTTATAGCCATTTCCATAATCGGTCTATCAACAGCTATTATATGTATGTACATTGGTCGACCGATAGGTGATGATTTTGGAGCAGTAAATTATTACAGACCGGACGTGTGGGTTCACAATACAATTCAGTCACTAAAAGAAACTGGAAGATATGGGCAGAGTGTGTTTAGCTCAATATCATATGGGCTATTCGGTAAACAAATATCGATGCTACTTCCCCTGTCTACTTTATTATGGTTAGTTGCAATTCTATATTTATACATCAAAAAAGCAGATTCATACTTAACAAACAATGAAACCGGCCACAAAATATTATCTATAATAACTTCACTAGTTATAACTTTCTTAATGTTATTCGTTAATAATAATATCATTGAATATAGTGGCAGCAATTCAATCACGTGGTTTTCTTTTCAGGGCTTCTTTTGGCCAGCTGGCATCATCACCTATTTAATTCCTATACTATTTTTGGCTACGGCTTTATATTTTATCTTCGTACGAAGTAACAACTTGCAAATTATCACAAAGCTTATTATTTTATCAGTATTTACATTTTTGAGTGGACTATTTAACGAGGTATTCCCCTGCTCTTTAATAGCAATATCAATGTTCTTATTAGTAGCATCATTTATTAAACCATTTAGATTAACATTAAAAAGCAGAAGGCCATTTTTAATAGCTATTTCTATATCATCACTGTTAGCTATAGCTATGCTGTTATTATCTGCTGGTAGTAGAAGTAGACAAATAACCCAAGGAGTGCAAAGCAGGTTAGATTTACTAAACGTAGTGTTATATTGCGCAAAAGATACAATATATTTGTCATACAATATGATGTTTAAGATAAAGGACTTGATTTTTGTATCATCAGCCAGCGTCCTTCTTGCAATTTTTATCAAAGATCGGTTAAACATATCAAATAGGACAATTAATAATGGGCTTTTTCTTGGAGTAGCTGTAATTGTATCTGCAATACTATCACTGTTTTGCTCACTATTGCTAGTAAAAATTGGCTATGGTGGTGGAATATTAACAAGGACCGCAACCTTGTGGCAGGTTTTATATACTATCGGAATATCAGTTACGGCAATCTTCATATTTTTGATTATATTTAATATTAAAAAGTACGGTCCAGTTTTTACAAATATAATTTTATCAGTATCAATTTTGTCATTCTGTATCTTTATACCAACCTATATGGAAAAAATCTACAATCAGCTTAACTCTTCCGTACAATATTCAAACGCATGGAAAAAGGAAGAAGAGATTATCAGTACAAATAAGGATACGACAATTTATTTGCCAGACTCTGTATCTGGGATAGGTATTTATCAAACAATGAGCTGCGAAGGTTCAACATGGCTAAATTACCAAGTCGCAGAATATTATGGTGTAAAAAAGATATGCTCCGAGCTTGACCCATCTGGGCTATAGGTCATAGACCAAAAATTGATTTTTGATAAAATTTATGCTTAAATAGATTCATAATATTATCTTCTTATAAAAACAGGTTCAATAAATTATGAAGACTAACAAAACAAAAAAAATTGCAAATAAATCTTTAACAATAAAGATAATATCTTTATTGTTATTGGCCGTCTTTTGCGTGGCAATGCTTTTTGTTGGGTTTAACTACTTTAATAACAAGAAACCATTAGATGTAAAACCCAACACAACTCCATTAGTTAATTCTATCGATTATAAGCCACCAACGACAGAACAAAAGCAGGCTGGTGAAGATCAAAAAAAACTGAACGACAGCACAAATATTACTAATATCAGCGCTTCGATTACATCAATTAATAGTTCAGCTGACCCAATACAAATTCGCACAATTATAAATGGCTCTGTTAGTAATAGCGGAACATGCGAATTAAGACTATTAAAATCAGGCATAAATATAATTAAAACTACTGACACATATGCATTACCAAATTCATCAACGTGCAAAGGCTTTGATATTAGCCGTAGTGATCTTTCCGCAGGTAACTGGACAGTTAATCTAACCGTAACTATTGATGACCAAATAACTACCGCAAGTAGTGGATTTATATTGGACTAACCATGAAAGCTAGACTAATTACAATATCAATATTATTTACGGCAATATTTATTACGTGTTTTAATGCCAGCGCCACACCAGTTACTGGATTTGAAGCTGGTAGAATAATTGACGATGTTGTATTTACAAACAAATCTGCAATGAATATATCACAAATACAAGCATTTTTAGACAGTAAAGTACCGTCGTGTAATACATGGCATACCGGCTTTACTGGGTCAAGCGGTACTTGGTACGGCCCCCCATTTACTTGTCTAAAAAGTTACTCAGAAAATGGAAAATCGTCATCTCAAATAATTTATGATGCTGCCCAAACTTATAATATAAACCCTCAAGTTTTAATTGTTTTGTTGCAAAAAGAGCAGTCCCTTATTACAGATGATTGGCCTGCTTCATACCAATACAAAACAGCTACTGGATATGGTTGTCCAGACGGCGCAGACTGTAATTCAAATTATTTCGGGTTCACAAATCAAGTAACTTGGGCAGCCAAGATGTTTCGCGCTATCATAAATGATTCACCTACTTGGTACACGCCTTATGAAACTGGAAATAACTATATACAATATAATCCAATTGCGTCTTGTGGCGGGTCAACTGTTTATATCGAAAATAGGTCAACCCAAGCATTATATAACTACACCCCATACCAACCAAACTCTTCCGCATTAGCAGCTGGATATAGCCTGGGTGATGGTTGCGGTGCATATGGAAACAGAAACTTCTATTTATATTTTACAGACTGGTTTGGATCTACCAAAGCAATAAATGGGACTATTACAATATCCCAACCGTTAACAGTTAATAAATCTAATATAGTCGTTGGCGACACGATAAATGCATCCTACGAGGTATCCAATTCAGCCAACTATAACGTCATCGCAGGTGAATTTGGAATATGCGCGAGAATTAATGGTAAAAATTATGATCTTGGATTTAATTCAGAAAGTACAATCGCCGCAAATAGTAAAAAGATTATTACTTATTCTAAAACCATCAACGAAGCTGGAGATATAAATATATTTACATGTTCCTTTCTTGATCAATTAGGCGGATGGGCCAGCGATAAATATCCGTATAATATATCAAATTTACAAAGAACATTAACGATACAAGTTAAAGATAACCCATTAATAACGACTAACGTTTCGTTCAGCCCAGCTAGCCCTGCAGCTGGTCAGCCGGTCACTGCAGCTTTTACCATAACTAATGCTAGTTCGAGTTCAGTTAATGCTGGATCGCCTGTGGTAGCGATGAGAAGCCCAAATGGCAGAAACGTAGACTTTGCAATGGATGAGCCAGTAACAATAGCTGCAAATTCTACATATACATATTCTAAAACAACTACATTTAATGAAGCTGGCACTTATACATTCTTTGTCTCAAACTACAAAGATGGTGGTTGGAATGCTGACTACCCTAAATCTAGTGATAGTAATATATTGCGAAAAGGTACGATACAAGTTAAAGATAACCCATTAATAACGACTAACGTTTCGTTCAGCCCAGCTAGCCCTGCAGCTGGTCAGCCGGTCACTGCAGCTTTTACCATAACTAATGCTAGTTCGAGTTCAGTTAATGCTGGATCGCCTGTGGTAGCGATGAGAAGCCCAAATGGCAGAAACGTAGACTTTGCAATGGATGAGCCAGTAACAATAGCTGCAAATTCTACATATACATATTCTAAAACAACTACATTTAATGAAGCTGGCACTTATACATTCTTTGTCTCAAACTACAAAGATGGTGGTTGGAATGCTGACTACCCTAAATCTAGTGATAGTAATATATTGCGAAAAGGCACAATACAAGTTAAATAGTTATTTTTCTAGCAAAAAGGAATGATATCGTTTTTAACATCTAAGTCAAAATGTTTTTTTGAATGTCTCTCTGAAACCATATTATGTATTGAATCTACCATATGTTCTATATCTTTTGTCTCTGTATTATATAAAGTATAAATCGCTTCAACATAGCTATCAGCTTTTTTTACATCATCTACTACAAATGAATTTACCTTATTAGTACATAGTTCATTTATTCCTCCAACATTTGAAGTAATAATGGGCATTTTAGAATTTGCAGCCTCCAATAAAACATTGGGTATTCCATCATAAAGTGAGGTATATAAAAATGCATCATACTCGTTTAGTGGCAACGATGATATTCCTCCACTAAATGGGCCTTTATAATGTAGCTTTGAAAGTCCAAAGAAAATACTTTTATCAATGTTATCTGCAAAAGATCCATAAACATCAATCGACACACCAGGTAATCTTGTTGCAAGTTTCTTTGAAATTTCCCTCAACAGCCTTGGTTGTTTTTGATAACTTATTCTACTAGCCCATAATAGTTTGCTTTTTTTTGCATAATCGCTTTTATAGATTATATTTTTTTCAATCGCAATATAATGACACTTAAAGCGGCCTGGATCATAACCATACTCATCGCAAAGTGTATTAATAACCGTTTGGTTGTCTGTTAATATCTTGTTTGTATATTTATATATACCGGGCAATAAAGTATGGATATAGCCCATCACATGGCCATCGGAAAGGATATCTTCACAAAAGGCACAAACAATAACATTTACGCCGTTTGATTTAATATATTGATTATAAGTTTTAACAAAGCCATACGCCAATGCAGAGTTAATAATATGTAAGCAATTTGGTGAAATATTTGTGAAAAAACGTGCCAGGATATCTAACTTTGCACATAGGTTAATGCCCCTAGTTATTTGCCCAAATGGCACAAAATCTATAGTTTCATCTAATTTATTACACCACTCAGAGTCTCTATCTTCTGTAGAAATAACACAAATTTTTTTATCAGGAGATTGCTTTGCAATAGAGTTTGCATATTTAATAGCTACTAAATCCGCCCCACCCCTATTAAGATAAGGTACAAACAAAACATAGTCATAGTGGTCATATCTAGTCACGTTTGCTATTTGCTTATAAACCCACCCAAACGTTGACTGTTCGGCATCGTAATATTGCATACTGCGCAAAACCTCTCTTGAAGGGAATAACTCTTTTTCAATTGAGTGTATGTTACGCCACTCGTTCATAATCCATTTTGGAAAATAATTATTTATTTGTTTTTGTCTAATATTTTTCAGAAATTGAGATTTGCTACCAAATATTTTTATGATTTTTATAAGTGGTGAGTTATATAATATCGGTCGTAAAGGCGCCTTTATAACTACTTCTATCTTATTTGATAATCTATCCTTTGTCGTTTCCAAAAAAAATCTATCTTGTCTAATCGATCTAAATTTTGATAGACTTGACATCTCACCTGGTCGCACAATCCTCTTCTGTAGCCGTTGTTTGTCCATTTCGGAACCATTTTCTCGACGGCGAACAAACAATATTGTCTTTGGAGCAACCATATGTTTAACGCCATCGTTCAATGTGCGCATATTAAAATCCCAATCTTCGGAACCAAAACCATCCATATTAGGGAGATAACCATATTTTTGCATAAGTTGAGCTGGTGCAACTACGGCTGAGTCCCATCTGTTTCCTTGTATGTTATAAATAGCTTCTGTGCTTATACTTTTTGAGTTGGTTTTTTTCCATAATATATTTGCCGCACCGAAACTTATTGAATTTTCAGTATGAACAACTACATTTGGAATTTTTTTGCACAGATTAAGACCATCAATAAACCAATTTTCTGAACAAAGGTCATCAGCATCTATTATTGCAATGTATTTTCCGTGTGCAGCGTTAATTCCAACCATCCGATTTGCAGATAAATCACCTTTATTTATAAAAATGTTTTTTGCTATAATAATTTTTTGATTATCAAACAAAGCTTTTGTTTCAGGTGTTGGGCTATCTATCGTACAAATAACTTCATAGCTAATACCAGCATTATCTAACTTTTGCAAAGACCTTTTAACGCTTTTCAGAGTTTTAACAGCGACTAAGTCTTCATTATGTGCAGAAATTAGAACCGTTAACATTGGGGCAGATAGTTTGCTTTTCATATGATACTAATTTTAACATAGATAAACTTATACAGACTATAGTAGAGGTGTGCCTTATCTATTCTTTCCAAGAATGGGCTATAGGTACTAAACCAGACCATGCCAACTTTACTAAACTCCAATTATCAATTACCGTAAAAGATCCAACACCATAGGCAGACTCTATCTCATCATCTTTTTTATTGCGTAGGCTAATAATAAAGCTATATTTTCCAGGAGTTAGCATCGCTTCAAATCCAAGTGAAATATTATTTACTTTATTTACTTTGTTACAAGATATTTTGTCACGGATGGTTTTAAAATTTGTTATATGCTCGCCGCTTTGTTTAAACAAATCAAGCATAACAATATCCGCCGTAACAGATTTATCCCATAAAACATTTACTAAAATGCTTTCCCCAACAAGAAAACTAACTTTTGGAGTATCTCTGTTTTTTGCTGAACTAAGTTCTACAGATAAGTTCATCTTATTACTAATCTCATTAGTATCAACCGTTTCTCTGTCGATTTGTTGTTGGTTTAATTTACTATATTCATCAGCAACCTCTTGAGGATTACCTTCTTTAATTATTTTGCCATCCTTCAATAAAATCACCCGATTACAAAACTTACGAACCGTGCTCATGTCATGAGTAACTAATATTACAGTTTGACCTTCGGCCTTATACTTTTCAAAAACATCCATACATTTTCTTTTAAAGGCTTCGTCACCAACTGCAAGCACTTCGTCAAAGATTAATATTTCATTTTTTGCTTTAATAGCTATCGAAAAGGCTAATCTAACCTGCATACCACTGCTATAATTTTTCAACTTCTGCCCCATAAATGGCTCAAGTTCAGCAAAAGCAACTATATCGTTGTACATAGCATCCATTTGTTTACGATTAAAGCCAAGTAGTGCACCATTTAAGAATACGTTATCGCGCCCAGATAATTCTGGGTTAAACCCAACCCCCAACTCAATAAATGGGGTAAGCCCGCCGTTTAAAATAATTTTTCCAGATGTTGGTGTATATATTCCGGATATTAATTTTAGGAGGGTACTTTTACCACTTCCATTTCTGCCGACAATACCAAAAAAATCACCTTTTTTTACTTCAAAGCTAACCCCATCAAGTACTTTTTGTGTTACCTTCTTATTTTTTTTAACAATGTTAACTACAGTTTGCTTAAATGTTGAGTTTTTTGCCTGTGACAGAATAAATTCTTTATGAAGATTTGTAACTTCAACGGCAGTTTCTTTTATATTAGACATTAAATATCCTCCGCAAAATATTTTGAATGGCGCTTAAAATAAACGCCGCCAATAATTAGGGCCATTATAACAACTACAAAAGGGATCAAAGCGAGCGCTGAGTCTATAGTCGACCAAACTGTAATACTTGTTTTTGTAACCAAAAAATATCGGGCATCTTGTATAATCTGTGCCATTGGATTTAAGAAAAACCATTTATGAAGATATGCAGGCACGTTTATTAATGGGTAAATAATTGGCGTGGCATAAAAACCAGCTTGCATGACTATCTCCCATATATATGAAACGTCACGAAATTTTACAAACAGTGCTGATAAGAAAAATGAAATTCCTAGTGCAAATACAAATAGTTCCACAATTAATGGTATTAATAATAACCAACTAAATGACGGCAGAATTCCACTAAGAAGTGCAAATATTAATATAACAATCAAGCTTAGGCCTAAGTTAATTAATGCTGACAGTGCACTCGCTATTACGACAAGATATCTTGGTATACTAATTTTTCGTATCAAATCACCGCGCATTACAACCGAAATAGTTCCTTGTGCTGTTGCTTCAGTAAAAAAGTTCCATAAAATCACACCCGTAAGTAGATAAACTGGATAATGTTCAACACCCTTCCCGAGTGGAATAATGTATGTAAAAACAACATATAAAATTGCAAAAAGAAATAGGGGCTTAAGCAGAGACCACATATAGCCCAATACGGAGTTTTGATAACGAACTTTAAAATCAGTACTTACCATCTCGCGCAAAATTGCACGATTTCGTGAATTAAAATATTTTTTCATCTTTCACTTATTATACCAGCTAACCCTCTGCTGTATACTATAAATAATATATAAAGAGGGGTGCTATATAAATAGTTATAATAAAAATCTAGTCAATAATCGAGTTGGAATTATCATGCCCGCCTATAACCAAGGTGCTTATATTAATGACGCGATAGATTCATTAAAAAAACAAACATTCCAAAACTTTAAAGTTCTTATTGTCGACGATGTTTCAACAGACAATGTCACTACAGATATATTAAAAAAAATTAAATATAATAAGGCAGAAATATATTTCAATAAAGAAAATAAAGGTGTTGGTAATTTAGTAAGAGAGTTTTTAAGAAAATTAGATACCGAATTTGTTTTTATTTTTTTGCGCCGATGACAAACTTGAGCAGACATATATAGAGGAATGCGTAAATTACCTAGATAAAAACCCAAAGTGTGGCGCTGTTTCAACCTGGATACAACGTTTCGGAGATGATAATGCTCTGGCAAAAATCGATCCATACAAAATTAAATTGCCAGAGATGTTAGTAAATAATAACTTTTTAGGCTCGTCGCTAGTAAGATATAAGGCCATGAAAGAAATAGGATTTGGAAATGAATTAAAGGTTTTCCAAAAACATAATGATTATGATCGTTGGGTCTCAATATTAGAAAATGGATGGGAATTAGGCGTCATACCAAAAGAACTATTTTTATATCGCCAAACGACAGCATCTTTATCAAGGTCTATTAATATAGAAGATGAATTGGCTTTTAGAAACGCTTTTATAGATAAACACCGTGCTTTATTTGATAAATATTATAAATTTGTCATTATTAATATTTCTCAACAGTTGTTAGAATCCATTAAATGGCAAAACGAATTATCATCTGGAAAAGATTGGCTAGAAAATCAATATCACAACTTAAATATTCGAATAGATGAACTAGTTAAAAGAACAGAGCAGCAGGATATAAATGAAAAAACATTAAATAGAAAATACAATAAATTGTTAGTTAAAATTGATATAAAAAATGCAAAAATTATTGATTTAGAAAAATATGCAAAATATTCTTTATATCCACTTCTAAAACGCCTAAAAAAGATAGCCCGTTTAAATTAATATCTTGTACTAGAATATAATATCTCCTAAAAATTAATTTAAGCTATAATAGTAGTAATGAAAAAGATTAGTATTCTAGTCCCCGCCTACAACGAAGAAGCTGTTTTAGAGTCTTTATATCAACGTCTTGGCACATTGGCAAATAATAATAAGGCTTATGATTTTGAGTTTTTATTTATTAACGACGGCAGCCGCGATAAGACGCTCGAAATAATTAAAGATTTTGCTGAAACTGATAAGCGCGTCGCCTATGTCAATTTATCACGTAATTTTGGTAAAGAAATCGCCATGATTGCCGGTTTTGACCATGTCACTGGTGATGCCACAGTAATTATCGATGCCGACTTACAAGATCCACCCGAACTTATTCCAAGAATGATTAAATTATGGGAAGAAGGTTATGACGACGTCTATGCCAAACGGCTCAGTCGTCAAGGCGAAACTTGGTTTAAAAAGTTCAGCTCTCAATTGTTTTATCGCATGCTACAAAAATCAACCAATATTCCAATTCAGATTGACACTGGTGACTTTCGTTTATTAGATCGCCGCTGTATCGAAGCCCTAAAACAAATCCGCGAATCACAACGTTACACCAAAGGTATGTTTAGCTGGATTGGTTATAAAAAGAAAGAAATAACTTATAACCGCGATCCACGCGCCGCCGGTGAAACTAAATGGAATTATCCTAAATTAATTAACTTTGCTATCGACGGTATCACATCTTTTACAACCGCCCCACTTCGTATATCTTCAGTTTTAGGATTTATTATATCTTTAATTGCTTTTATATTTATAATATTTGTTGTTATAAAAACAATAATATTTAGTGATCCTGTTGCTGGATATCCGTCACTTATGGCTGTAATTTTATTCCTTGGAGGTGTCCAATTATTATCCTTAGGCATTATTGGCGAATATATTGGTCGAATATTTAATGAGACAAAAGGCCGCCCACTTTATTTTGTCGAGGAATATCACTGTGAAAAATCTGTTGAAAAAACACGCCGATAAAATTCGTTTTGCAATCGTAGGTGGCGCCAATACTGGCATCGATTTTAGTATTTTATTTGGTCTTAAATTCCTTGGATTGCCAGACATTCCCGGCAATTTTATATCTACTTCAATAGCCCTAGTCTTCAGCTTTTTTGCCAACAAAAAATTTACTTTTAAAGATAATACTAGCCAAGACAAAACCCAATTTATTAAGTTTTTGGCAATTACATTGTTTGGACTTTGGGTAATTCAACCAGTTATTATTTTTGCTGTCGGATTAATCCTTAGTCCACTACTACATAATGGATATATTATTTTATTAATCGGCAAATTACTCGCCACCTGCGTTACCCTTGTTTGGAATTATCTACTTTATCGTAAATTTGTATATAAACAGGATAAATAATGCACCATATCGTAATAGACGCCAGGAACATTAGCAATCCTAATAATAAATATATCGGTTTGTTTTTAGATCAATTACAAATTGTAGATAAAAACAATAAATATACTATTTTAGTAAATCCCAAAGATAAAAATTATTGGAATCCAACAGCCGATAAATTTAGCATTAAAGTTATTAATTTGGATGGTTGTTTTTTTATTAAACAACTTAAATTTAAAAGCTTATTAAACAAACTATCGCCTGATTTAGTACATTTTTACACATTAAAACAGCCCTTTTTATATAAAGGCCGACATATTACAACTTTGTATAATTTAACAGAAATTCCTAGCCTTAGTACTCTAAAATTAAGCCATTTCCGCCAATCAATAAATAGAAACACCTTTAAGAAGGTCTTACAAACTAACGAATATATTATTGTTTCTAGCAGTTTAATTAAAAAAGAAATATTAAAAAGTATTAATATTCCCGAGGCTACAGTTGCAGTTATACCCTACGAAGTTGATTCCTCTTCTGATATAGCCTTTAATTTTTGGCACCAAATAGCACAACAAATACACAGTGTTTATATTGACGCTATACGTGACCATATTAAGATTTAACTACCAATTTGAGCAATTGTAAGTTTACGATCAAAACCTTCACCCTCAGATGAGGTATGAATATCACTATATTCGCTGGCAACTTGATGAACAATTCGCCTATCGGCAGCGTTCATACTGACAACCCTTGAATCGCCAGTGCGACGGACTTCTTCAATCCACTCACGGGCCTGAACGGCGATACGATCAGCTCGTTGTTTTTTGTAATCAGCAATATCAATATTTACGCGAGTTAATAGCGCGTCTTTATTACGGAGTACGGTTGAAACAATATATTGCAAACTGCGAAGCGTCTCGGCATTACGACCGATTAGTAAGCTATTTAGCTCATTAGAGGGGATAGATAGTTCAATAACATCTTCGTCACAAGTAGACGACACGGTTATATTTGCTCCAAAGAATGATAATAAATCCTCTAGATATTTCTGTGCAAATTGAACTGATTCTTCTTTATTCATGATTTCTCCTTATTATTTACTCTTCTTCGGAGCCGTATCTTTCGCAACGATACGGATAATCGTACCCTCTTGGGCCTGTTTAGCTCTAGCTTTGGCTGTCGCTTTTTTACCTTGGGTAACTTCTGGAGCGCTGTCGGCAATCTCAATTAATTCCTCAGCATCTTTACTTAGTATAATATGTTGTTGTATAACTGCAACCAAGTTTGAAACTGTGTAATAAAGTACTAAAGCTCCCGGTAGATTAATCATGATAAATAACATCATAATTGGCATAAATTTAACCATTTTGCCCATCATCACGGCGTTCATTTCACTTTGGCTAGTCTGCTTACCGTCAGCTGCTTCACTCAAAATAGACTTTAGTGTTTTGTCTGTTTTTTGACTTGGTGAAGTTTGCTTGGTCATAATATATTGAGTTACGGCCGCACCAATAGCTAAAATCATCAAAATGATATTAATTGTTAATGGGTTTGAAGTTAGCGCTTGTTGAGATAGATCCAAAAATCCTAAAAGTTTTTGGTTAAATATTTCTGGATTAGCAATCAATTCTTTAATTGGCCCAATCCCTTTCATAAATCCATAAGTAAATTTATCTATCTGATCGCGGTGTGTCGTAAAAATATTAATCACTTGATAAAGAGCAATAAATATAGGCAATTGAATAAATAAAACACCAATCGAGCTAAATGGATTAACATCATATTCCTTATAAAGCTCCATCATGCGGACACTTTCAGCCTGTTTATTACCATTAGATTCTTTTTTAATCTTTGCCAAGGCTGGCTGCATTTTTTGCATAGCTTTAGTTTGGTGAAGTTGTTTTTTAACCAGTGGCCACAAAGCCAACCGAACTAAAATCGTAAATAAAATAAGGGCAACACCAAAGTCACCACCTGGAATAAGGCTATAAAGCCCGAATAACATATTAAAAATTGGCTGAACGATCAAAGTATCAAATATATTCACAGTGTTAAAAGCTCCAAAAAATCATACAAATTATTACTCTTATTATACCAGTTTTTAGGTCTTTTTGGTAACAGGTGTTTATTTTTTGATAACAGTTTGATTAAATAACTGATTGAGTTCATCAACCATAACTTCGTGTGATGTCGTAAATAACTCACCAGATGACGCAATTATGGCAATGTCGTAAATACCATCAATGTAAGGTAATTTTAGTCGCATATATTCATAAATCACTCTGCGAATGTGGTTTCGCCTAACAGCACTCTTCATTACTTTTTTACTAACAACAACCGCAATTCGAGAATCTTTACGGTGAGGGTTGGTAATAACTTTAAGTGTAATTAAATGAGAACGGATTGCTTGGCCGTTTTTATATACATAACGAAGGCTACTATGGCCATGAAAACGATTTTTGAATGGTATCATTTAGTTTAATTATACCCTAAATAAGGCTTAGTTTAATTTAAAAACACTGCAATTTGTGTTGCAGTGTTTTTAAGGATTATACCGTTAGTCTTGCGCGGCCTTTGTTTCGGCGGCGCTTTAGAACGTCACGTCCAGCCTTAGTTGCAATACGTGCACGAAATCCATGTGTACGAGCGCGGTGGATAGTGTGTGGTTGGAATGTTCGCTTTGTTGTCATATCTGTAGTATTGTACCTAAATTTTACCTTTTTGACAAGGTGTTATTTGAATTTAAGTTGATTGGATTTTTTAATATATAAAAGTTATCCCCTAAAACACACTATTTGTCCACATATTTACTGGGGTGCTATATAATTGTGTATAAGTCATACCCCTATCTGACGTGGAATTTAATCACAGATAATACGGGTTGTGGAAAACTCTGGTGTTATGTATAGTTAGAGTTAATAAAGTTATGTGTTAAGGGGTTTTAATTATGCATCATGCGTTGTGGCAAAGTGTGCTCGGTGAAATTGAATTGACAGTTTCTCACGCAACTTTTACGACATGGTTTAAAAACACCGAACTTCTTGATAATAGTGACGCCGGTGTAGTTATCTCAGTACCCAATATATTTGCTAAAAAACAATTTGAAGTTAAATTTAACGATCAAGTTAAAAGTGTTTTAGCAAAAAATGGTGTTACATCTAAGCAGATTACTTACACTATTAATACAACTAGCAAACATACACGTCTAAATCGTGAAACGACCGTTGACACAGTCGACCGTACAGAAGCTGACGATTTGATATCTGCCTCTTCTCGACAGCAAGTCACATCAACTGTAACTTCAAACGGATTAAATCCTCGTTATACTTTTGATAATTTTATCGTTGGCTCAAGTAATGACCTAGCTTACACTGCCAGCCGAGCTGTAGCTGCTAACCCTGGAACTAAATATAATCCTATTTATTTATATGGTGGTGTTGGTCTTGGTAAAACCCACCTTATGCAGGCAATTGGTAATGAAATTATTAAAAACGATCCAAAAATGAGAGTTTTATATATTAGTTCCGAAACATTTGTTAATGAGTTTTTGGAATATATTAGATTCAAGAAAAAAGGTTTCTCTGAAAAATACCGTAATGTTGATGTGTTAATTGTTGATGATATGCAATTTATTGCAGGTAAAGAAAAAACTCAAGAAGAATTCTTTCACACGTTTAATCACCTACACCAAAATAATAAACAAATTATTATCAGTAGTGATAAGCCACCAAAAAGTATTCCAACTTTAACAGAACGTCTACGTAGCCGTTTTGAAATGGGAATGGCAATTGATATTCAAATGCCTGATTTTGAAACTCGCTGTGCAATTCTTAGTATCAAAGCTTCATTATCTGGTGTAACTCTAAAACAAGACACTGTAGAATATCTTGCAACTAATATAAAAACAAACATTCGTGAACTTGAAGGTGCTTTAAACCAATTACTTGCTTATGCCGAAATGCGAGGCGTTGAACCAGACGTTACAACAGCAGAAGGATTATTAGGTAATATTCGTCACTCTCGCCCACAACATGTGTCGAGTAAACAAATTATCGATCGCACAGCTAAACATTTCCAAATTGAAGTGAGTGAAATTTGTGGAGATAAACGTGATAAATATATTGTCGTTCCAAGGCAAATTGCAATGTATCTACTTCGAAGCGAATTACATCTTAGCTTTCCTAAGATTGCTAGTGAATTAGGACGTAAAGATCACACAACAGCAATTCACTCAGTTGAAAAGATTGAAAAAGCTATAAAATTAGATTTTCTTATTCGTGAACAAGTAGCTTCAATCCGAGAGAAAATATATGCTTAGATTTATAAATAATACCTGGTTAAAAAATGTGAACAACCTGCGAAACACTGTTAGTAAAACTATAGTACAGACATCCACCATTCAACCATTAACCCTATATAAACAACCCACTAACTGGTCACAAGCGCAATTTAATAACCTATCCACCACCCCCTTATCCACTAAGTTATTCACAGCCCAAAAACACATTTTTTATCTGTTGAATAAAAGTTTTACATCCAATCCACCGTGCCTATTATTAAGACTAATAAATGAAATATAAAGAAAGGTAATAATAATGGAAATTACAGTAACCCAAGAAAAACTCAATCGCGCACTTGCTGCAGTAAGTCGAGTTGCAAGTATTAAAACTCAGTTACCTATTCTTAGTAATATACTTCTTCGAACTGATGGTAATCGATTACTTGTTGCTGCAACAAATCTAGAAATTGCTATAACTCAATATATTGGTGCTAAAATTATTAAACCAGGATCAATTACAATCCCCGCTCGGTTGATGACTGAATTTATTTCAAGTCTTCCAAAAGAACAAGTTGAACTAAAAGTAGTAAATGATAATCTACATATTAAATGTGGCACTTATAATTCTATTATTAATGGTTTTATTGCTGATGATTTTCCAGAACTTCCAACAATTAACGAATCTTCATCAATTCAATACAGTATAAAAGTTGAAGATTTTAAACAAGCTATTTCTCAAACAGTTATTACCGCCAGTAGCGATTCAACTCGCCCTGTACTTACAGGTGTTTATTGGCATTCTCATGAAGGTCAATTATATCTTGCAGCGACTGATGGTTATCGCCTATCTGAGCGCCGTTTAGTTAAAACAAAAAGTGATGTTTTGGCAATTATTCCAACTCAAACTTTACAAGAAGTAATCCGAAATATTACTGATGAATCTGAAGAAGTTGATATTTTATTCGATGAAATTCAAGTTAGATTTAGGATTAACGATACTGAGATTATTAGCCGTTTAATAGATGGAAATTTCCCAGATTATCGTCAATTAGTTCCAAAATCTTCCGAAACAACCGCTATTTTAAATAAATCAGATTTTGTGCGAATTACTAAAATTGCTGGGTTATTCGCCCGCGAATCTGGAGGTAGTGTCACTTTAACTACAAATAAAAAGAATGGTACTATATCAGTTCATTCAATTGCTTCTCAATCTGGAGAAAATACCTCTGAAGCAACTGCCAAAGTTACAAATGACGGCCAAATTACCTTAAATTCACGTTATCTTAGTGAAGCCTTATCGGTTATTGAAGGTGAAACTGTTGAATTTAGTTTTAGTGGTAAAATTGCGCCTTGTATCCTTAAATCTACAAAAACTGATGGTGATTATTATCATATAATTATGCCTCTTAAAAGCTAATAAATAGAGGTATAAAAATATGGTGGTGGTAAAAAAATTATCAGTCCAAAATATTCGTTCACACGATAGTTTTGTGATTAATTTATCCCCAACGATAACAGTAATAACTGGTATGAACGGTAGTGGAAAAACCTCTTTAATTGAGGCCTTATATATTGCCTTACAAGGATCTTCTTTTAAAGGAAGTGATAGTGATGTTTTGCGTCACGAAAAACCTTGGTGGCGAATTGATGTTGAATTAGATGATTGTTTAAAAAGAACGATTACATTTGATCCAGAGCTTGTAACAGGGCGCAAAAAAATTACAATTGATGATAAAATTATGTACCGTTTATCGGCTAAATATAAGTACCCTGTCGTATTATTCGAACCGGATGATCTAAGGCTTCTACACGGCTCTCCGACACGCAGGCGTCAATTTATTGATAGGTTTATAAGTCAACTTGATCCAATATACTCTGGTATTTTACATAAATATGAAAGAGCTTTAAAACAACGTAATAATTTACTAAAAAATTATCAAACATCTAGTGATGAATTGTTTATTTGGGATATGACACTCAGTGAATATGGGTCATATATTATTGAAAAACGCGTAGCTTTTATTGAACAAATAAATAATCTATTAAACGAAACCTATAATTCAATCGCCAAATCTAGTGATTTGGTTTCAATGCATTATTCACATACTTATATTGGCAATATTAAACAAAAACTTTTAAATGACTTACATTTTCATGCTGAAAAAGATAAAATACTTGGTTTTACAAGTACTGGCCCTCATCGGCATGATGTTGTTTTTAAATTTAATAACTCACCCGCTCTTGATGTCGCCTCTCGCGGCGAGATAAGAACGATTATTTTGGCGTTAAAATTTATTGAAGTAGATATTATTGAACAAATTGTGAATCAAAAACCAATTATACTTTTGGATGATGTTTTTAGTGAACTTGATGATGAACGTCAAAAAAGTTTATTATCTATTAAAAATCAAGTTATTATTACCTCAACTAAACTACCAAAGAATATCAAGATTGATATAAAAACAATTGATCTTGGTAGTAAATAATTAGTTAGTAATTTGAAATTAAACTATTAATACCGTTTAAAATATCTATTGGAACTGTTTTATAGACACTTTTAGATAATATTAGTTCTGGATAATTAATAATTTTCCAAACATTATTATCTTTGTAGGCAACAAAGCCAAATAAATCTTTTTTCCTATTAAAATTTGATTCTTTATTTTCTAATAAAGCACCAAACCATTCACCCTTATTAAAAAGAGAGCTGCTTGTTATTTTGTAGGTTGTCATAATTCCTGGGTATTTTTCTAGTAAAATTGATGAGATTATATTTTCAACGCCTGGAATCAATGTTTTTAAATAACTATTACTATATTTTGGATTAATATTAATTTGTGTATTTTTTGTGATTGAAACGGATATTTGATCTGTTGAGATTTTAAAACCACTTGGAACTATAACATAATCACCAGTTTGCAATTTGATAGTTTGACTAGAAGATATTTTTTTTGGATCTTTTTTATTATCTATATTTTCTTTCTTATAGATAGATATTTCGGAAACGTCTGAATTTATAACAAAACTAATATCTTTAAAACTTAATAGATAACTAAGATAGGAAAGAATACCCATTAATACAATTACAGTTATTGATATAATTATTATCTTTTTTTTCATATCTTAAATGGGTTATTAAAGCCGCTGAATTCATAATTATAATCAGCTAGATTATACCCCCACCTTTCTATTTGTGAAATTGCCGTTTGACGATATTGTGGACTAGAACTGATTGTTATGATAATTGAATTTCCAGTTTTATCACTACTGTCGGTTTTATATCCAATTGAAAATAAATAATTTTTAAATGGCAAGTTTTTTGTTATTGGGTTAATTTGTTGAAAAGTAACTCCTTTTTCTTGGGTATCCTTTGCAACCATATTTTCAAAGTTTGAATATTGAGCTTTATTAATTAAAACCCATTTTTTTGCTTCATCAGATTGAGCAAATAGTGAAATATTTACTTTGTCACTATCTTTAATTAATTCTTTTGTAATTTCTTTTGTTTCAAAGCCATCTTTTTGAACAGTTATTTTATATTCACCTGGTGTAATATAGTTTAATCCGTTAGTATATTGTTTACTCCCGATAGTGATTTTGGAGTCTTTTGGAACAAGATTAATTAAAATTTGTATTTTTCCATTTTGGTCAACTTTTTGATATGTAGCAAATAAAATTACTGATATAACTATTATGAAAAACAGAATAATTATATATATAGGTTTAATTTTATATAAGACATTATTATTCATATAGTTTATTTTCTCCTATACCAAGTATAGTCCGAATCGCTTAAGCCTTCTTTTCCTGCCATGGGCGCTCTTTGACATCTTGACGCAGAAGCAATTTGTTTTGTAAATCCTTCTATATCTCCAATATAAACATATGTGTGTCCATCGTTTACGGCAACGTCGCCAGGCTGTAGAGTTTCGGTTCCAAATGAACCGCCAATACCAAGTTTAGTCCAATTTGCCTCTAGCCAAATCATTTGTCCACCCGTAGCGCCTTTACTTGCATTGTAATTAGGGTCCCATCCGCTATCGCGAATTATTGTTGACACAAACCCACCACAATCAATTCCACCACCAACACCAAGTGATGAACATGGATCGCCTGTATATTTACCAGCAGCATCTGCTGCAAGAATAGCCGCTTTATAATCAACTGTTGGGGTTACTGCAAAAATGCCAGTACTTGCATCTCCATTGTTACTATACCAACCTCTAAAATCAGGCCATACATACTTTTTAACAGCGTCTATAAAAACATTGCCTGATGAACAGCCGGTTGAGTTTGAAGAGGCCGCTGTATTTTGTAGTTTATTGTATATAGCCTGTGCATAACCGACTCGATATTTTTTAACTTCACTTTCAGTGTCACTTGAACCTTCAAAATTCTTATGAAAATTAATAGTTGCTTTTGATATTGTATTTTCTTCGCTATTTAAACTTTCCAACCAGGTCGTACTACTGTGCTCTAAAGTTTCAGTGCTTAATTCATTCCAAGCATAATCAAGTTCAAATAATAATAGTTTATTTAAATCTTCTTTTGGAATATCATTATCGATTTTCAGATGATTATCATTTACTGCAAAAACACCACTGGATATTTCGTCTATCCACGTATCATTACCACTCCATTTAGAGTTAATATAGTCATCTAAATCAGTCTCATTTATTAACTTTCCAATAACTCCACTTTCCGACCCTTCGCTATTTATATAATAACGTCTTTCACCGTCCCACTGGACAATACCCCATGCGTGGGCTGTATATTCATCATTTTTTATATAACTTAAATCATCCTCTTTATGCTCCCACGCTGTTGGTGATATATATGATTCTTGATACAGATTCCCCATAATTCCAGCGGTTCGTTCTTTTGTTAAACCTTTGTTTATAAAATAATTCCAAACTATTTCTATAACTGAATCTCCGGGAGACATACAATTATTTGCTACTTCGGAAGCACCCGAATCATAAAATTGGATGTCATTTTGTGAATAAAAATTATTTACAGCAAAAACTGAATAATTTGTAAAAACCATCGAGCTAGCTATGGTAATTGATAAAAAATAAAAGATTATCTTTTTAATCACAAACTATATTCCTGATTTTTAGTAAAGCCAAAAGTCGAATTATCACAAACAAGGCTGCAAATATTTAATTGGTTATTTAACTTATTTATTTTTGATTCAACTACAGGCTTAACAATATGAGTGCTATTTGTTGGGGTGATAATATTACTGATAGTATCAAATATATTACTTAGTATTGTAGAGCTGTTATTTGTAGTAGTAGTGGCAGTATTGTCGTCTGCACTGCCAAGACTTGCATCATAAAAGCTAATATCAGTTAAGCCCTTATCTTGTGCTGCCGAAAGGGTGGCGTCTTCACCATCCATTCCGTTTTGAACTCTCTGATCAACGGAATAAAGATAGTAGTCTTTATTTGCGTCACTAAATAAACATTCAGATCCATCGGAGCCTTGGAAGTTATCATTAACATCGCCAAGTGGCCTCTCTCTGTTAATACAATCAGTTTCAAATGTTTCATAAGCAGACCCGTCTATTATTTGGCCATCTGTATCTATTTGTCCGGTATTATAAAGATTATTTGCTACAGCTACAGGGTCTGCATTTAAAGCTTCAACTGGTATGCCATAAGCAATATTGCAATAAGGATCGGTTGCAACGCCAATTGATCTATAGTCATAATCTTCACACATCTCGTAGTCTGCCGCAGTAGCGGCATAAGTATTTTGAGTTGAAATTGAAGCAATTGATTGAGTTGAAATTGAAGCAATTGATAATAATGTGCCTGTTAGGGATGACATATTAGATATATACGGAACAAGACTAGCGACGAATTTTCCTAAGAAAGTGTTACTGTTGGTGGCGTCAAATGGACTATAAGCTAATTGATCTTCTTCGGCATATTTTGCGGCAATGTCATTTGATAAATTATCATACGCAACCTTTTGTGTTGGAGTTAGTGGTGCAAGAGATGATATTTTACCCATCGTATAAGACCCGCCCGGAACACTAGCTTCTGTTGAAGCCTCGCCCACTATTGTTTTATCTATTAAAACCCCAGCAACAGTGTCTTTTAGTAGTGCTGGAAGGGCTGATAATAAATAACTAAAAGCAATGCCGCCAACAGCTTGTGCTACGTCTTTTGCTCCAATTGCAAGATTTACTCCAGGAACTAACATTAATGCGATACCTGCAACTAATGATACGGCCCCAAATAGTGGGTTTTTAAGAGTCCCACATGTGGTGTTTGGAGTTGCGCCACCAACGCGTAAGCCAGCGTCGACCTTACTCGTTAGCCCAATTAATTTACCAGTTAAACCACCACCAACCAAAAATTGTGTAGAAATACTTGTTCTTTTACCAATTTTGCCGGTTGAGGCATAATTATATCCAAAAGATTGTGTTGCGGTTTTTTTAGTAGCCGCATATTCGGTGGTTAATATTGTACCCAGATATGCAACGTCCGCGGGTTTTGCAACGCCGGCTTTTATTTGATCGGCGACGTTATAGAACAGCAATGCATATTTTGCTAGTTGTAATGCGCGGACTGTTTTAGCCGCATAGCCAATAGATTTGACGGTTCCATATATTGAACATAAGTTATCTAAAGCACCAGTTATTTTTAGAGTATTACCAACTTGTTCGGCGCCAGTTTCAAGTGCGTCAAGTGTATCAAGTGCAACTGAACTAGCTTTGGCACCGGCTTTTGCCAGATCATCTGCTTCATCTGCGATTTCACTTGTTGCTTCACTTGCTACTTTTTTTGCATCCTTATTTGGATCATCATCACCTTCGTCTATTTCATCTATTACTCCTGAGCTATCAGCGCTTGAATTCTTACCATCGGTTTCTGCTTGTATGCTTTTTAATTTTTCATCTGGGGTGTCACCGGCAATAGTTTTGGCTGACTTAGTCCATCCTATTTTTGCAAAAAATTTACCCGCAAAGCTATCCGCAAACCCAGCAAATTTTGGATTGTATGCTCTATTAACAGCGGTTCTAAAATTGACGTCGTTTTTTAATGTTTTACTAAATTCGGAGGCGGCTACTACTTTGCCATCATATTCAAAGCTTGTCGGTTTTGCACGGCCAATTAGGGACATATTGTCCGGATCATAGATAACTTTTATGCCAGCATTTTCAAAGTTTGTTAACTGTTTTGCCGACATTGTTGAATACTTACAGGCAACTTTTATCATTCCACTACATAAACCATTTGTTGGGCCAGTTTTTAGGCTTAATAATTTAGTTGTTCGGACGTCCATACTTGCTAATTGAACATTAAATCGATTAACCATCACCTCTTTAAGTTGGACAATTAAAAGTCCAGGCGAAAAAAGAACTGTAAATCCCATACCACCACCAATAACTATAGTTATAATTGCAGCAGTCGGGCCTTTATCTTTGCCGCCAGCAAGTAATTTTTGAAAAAAACCTTTGGCGCCTTTTTGTTTATCTTTTGGGCCATTATCGCCAGTATAATTATTTGTAAATTCTGGTTTTTCTTCGGCTGGCTTTAAATCCTGGGGTTTATTAACTGTGCCGGCTTTTTCAATGTCGTTTATATTATTAAACAACTCATCTGATTGAGCTTGGCCAGGGTTTGGATCTGCAGTACGTAATGCCATATTTACCCTATATTATACATTAAATAACAGAGCTTGGGTCGATATAACTACTAACCTTAGGTTCGTTGTTGAAAGTTTGTTGCGCGACTTGGTTTTTATTTTGAGGGTTAGTTGTAATTAGTTGCTTTTCAGTTTGACTAGCTTCGATTTGGATGTGAACGTGACTTTGTCCGGCAAAAAACAGGCCCTGCCCTACTGGGAAGTTAGCTAATCGATTTTTTTCTTCTTCGGTTAGTTTGAATACATCAGATAATACGTCGATAGCACTAGAAGATTGTTTTAATAATATTTGCATAGAACTATTGGCAACAATTGCCCGACCCATTTTACTACTCATAAAATCTTCAACGTCTTGGGTAATAGTTGTAAGTCCTAAATAATATTTTCGAGCACGTTTAGCAAGGCTAAATAAGAAGTTGGCTGAATCGTCATATTTCATCAATTGCCAAGCCTCATCAACAATCAACATACGCTTTTTTTGTTCGGTTCGAATAATGTTCCAGATGTGGCTAAGAACAATATACATAGCAACTGGACGAAGTTCGTCTTCAAGGTCGCGAATGTTAAATACAACCATTGGATTGTTGATGTCGGTGTTAGATTGTTGGCTAAATATACCAGCAAAAGTTCCAGTTGTATATTTGCGCAATCGTTGTGCCAATTGTGGGCCACTTCCGCCCATATGCAGCAACGTGTCGTAGAGTTCATTAATTGTTGGTGGTAATGAATTATGAGTCAATGGGTCGCTAGTAATACCAGCGCGAGCATATGTATCGATTAAAGCCTGATCAAGGTCGGCCTCTTCTGTCGGCGTTAAGGCTGACATATTCACGCCAGTGGCTGATGTTTGGATTCCGCCAAGCATCAATTTTAGTAAACCATGTAAGGTAACTAAGTTGGCGCGGAGTGCATTATCTGCTTCATCTGTATCTATAACGCGAGGCAAATCAAAAGGATTAATACGCGTATTAGAATTAAGGCTTAGGCGAATATAACTGCCTCCAACTGCCTCACATAATTTTTCATATTCGTTTTCAGGGTCGATGATAATTATTTCGCTGCCAGTCATCATACTGCGCAAAGCTTCAAGCTTAACGGTGAATGACTTTCCTGCACCAGATTTAGCAAAAACAACCATATTGGCATTTTCAAGGCTAAATCGGTCAAAGATAACCAAACCGTTATTGTGCATATTAATGCCGTATAAAACGCCGTTTTCTTGAGTTAAGTCAGCGCTAGTAAATGGAAAGCTGGTACTAATTGCGCCAGTATTCATGTTACGGCGAATCTGTAATTGATCAGTCATTTGTGGAAGCGTGCTATTAAGGCCTTGTTCTTGTTGGCTACTAGCAACTTTGCTAAATATCATTTGTTGACCAAATATTGTTTCGATTTTGTGTTGGATATAACTTAGTTCTTCTAAACTATCGCCATATAGTGTTACATAAAGCCCATAACGGAAGAATCGTTCGGCGCCAACCTGAATTTGATCACGAAGTTCTTCGGCGTCAGTTATGGCTGCTTCCAAACCTGGATCTCGGGTTCGGCCTTTGTCGCCATTAATTGACATTGTAGCTTCAAGTTGAGTTACTTTCCTGCGTAAATTATTTAAAACAACTTGGCTTTCGACTGGATATACAAACATACTAACATCTAAAACTTCGTCAATATTAATCAACGAACTTAACCAACCAGTGTAGATTTGTCGAGGATATCCATAAATATATAATGTTCGGCCATATTTTGTACCAAGTCGAAAATAAGAAGAGTGTATTTCAAGGCTGCTTGGAGCAATAAGGTCGCGTAATGTGGTTACGCCTTTTAAGAAGGCCTGTTCAACCTCGGCTTGTTCGCGTGCTCTTTGTTGTGCAGCGATATCATTTACATCAAGTTTTTTGTTTGCCATTAAAACATACCCCCTGGTTGAATGTTTGGAGCCTCGCTTTGACCTTTTCTAATGTAAGTCGCAGTTATATTACTAAAATCACCTAATGGCTCGCGTACGGCCGTATCAGGGTTATAAAAGTTGTAATATAGCTCACCTAGTTCTTTGGTGCTAAGTTGTACACTTTGAATTCCAAGTTGAAATAAGCCTGACATAACTCCATCAACACGATTTTTAATCTCTGTTTTAGCTTTTTCATACATTGCAGTATCAATTTTTGTAACTGCATTGCTGTTTTTAACAAATAATTTTCCAAAGAAACCTTTACTTTGTTCAAGCAAACTTGTGGCATCGCCATTTGGATAATAAGGTATAGCGATAAAAAATGATTTATCCATAATATTTGCTTCTTGAGACAATGCATCAATAAAGTTGATATAATCATCCATTAACACGTTAAGTAGCATATTATCTTGGCTTTGACGTATTTCAACTAAATGATCGATATATGGGCCAATATCAATACGCTGTGACCTTACTAAAATCTGGATCGGATGATTCAAGGCATTTAAAAAGTTTTGATAACTAAGCTCAACACCTTCACGTTCGCGACTGCTCATCAAATCAAAGTTGATTGATTTACAGGCTACAACTGCTCTAAACGAACCATCGGCCATAATAACCATGTTGTCGCGGACTTCAGATAATATCAAACTATTTTGCGTTGAATTTGGGTTTTTTGGTTTTTGGGCAGGTTGTTGAATAGCTGGATTTTGAGCAGCAGGAACACCACTAACTGGAGCGGCGGCAGGCGTTTGATTTGGAAACTGATTAATTGGCGGCATATCTGTCTATTCCCACTCCCCTTAAAATACTAAATTTATCGCAGCGAAATAATAACTTCTTGATTTAGATCTTGCTTTTTATGAATTCGATTAGCTTCGCGTGCGATTGCCTCGATCGATAAATCAGTGTTATTTGCAAGGTTTATTATACCAGCAGGTACTACCTTTTCGCTAGTGGTTGGCACGGGTGCGGTCAGTGGCGCTGCAATTGGCTGAATGACTGTTTGCTGCATGCTATATGGGTATGGATTATAGCCAATACTTGGCTCAACTACAGGTTCTGGTGCAGTGCTTGGTTCCGCTGGCGTGGCACTGTTAAAATAGTTATTAACCGGAGGTTGAATTGCTGGTTGCGACATTGGTTGTGCTGGAATTGTCTGTGTTATAACCGGTTGTTGAACGGCAATTTTTTGGCTCATAATATTAACCGCTTCTTGATGTCTGCGAACGTCACTTTGATCTAACTTATAAGTCAGTGATTGTGAAGCGCTGCTGCTGCTGTCCAGAACGTCCTGAACCTGTTGTGCGGCAAAGTATGCATCGTTAGTCATGGCGCTATTTGGTGCCTGTACACCGGCTCCACGCACAGCCCATCCCCCACTGTCGACAATCTCAGCCAGGTAGTCAAATCGACGCATAGCTTCGTTTTGGGATAAATCTTTTGTTCGCTGAACTTCAACCATTTTTGGAGCAGTTATTTCAACCAATGAATCAATTCCATCTGGATCCCATAAACGCATTCGTGGTTTTAAATAAAAAGCCACCATAGCTGCCATAAATATTTCCATTGGCTGGTCCTTGCGGAGAGGTAAAGCTAGGGCGCCAAAAAAGATGATAATTGGTAGCGGTATAATTGCCAAACCAATAAACAAATTTCCCAATGCCCAGGCAAGCGCAATCGCCAGCGCTACGATAAGCAGATAGATAAATTGACGGAAGCTAAATGGGCCGATTAACTTATCGTCAGCTTCAACATCTTGAGGTACCTTATATACGGCCATTGTGCTTATAGTATAGCAAGCTTGGGCTAATATCTAAATGGTTATAAATCTGTTGTGGGTTTTATTAAAACGTGGTGTTTTTAATTATTTCAAATTGCTTAGTTGCGGCATCTGTACGGTTTTTACCAACAGTACTCTTGTCATCTAATACTAAGTCGGCAATTGCTTTAAGCTGTTTGATCCTATCTTCCATAATGGCATAATTATCTACAGGGTTACCATCAGCATCTTTACCGATTTGTGGAATAATTGGTTTGCCGTCAGGAGTGTTTTTCTTATAGTTTTGAGCAGCTTCGATAAATGTTTTGATAGAGTTAGCATCACTATTTGCAAGATCTTCGGCTTGAAATTTACCGTCCAGTAAGAATTCAGCAGCGCCTTTTACTACATATTCATGACCTTTAACCCCACCTTGACTCACCGTGTTGATCATTTTACCGCCAAACTGTGGCCCCTTTTTATTAATGCCATACTTTGGTATTGCGTCAGCAATTACGGTTTTAAATTCTGATAATGAACCTCCAGAGGCTTCAATAATTTTAGAAAATTCTTCAAAAGAACCTATTTCCATTTGTTTCTCAATTGCAGCTTCTTGTGAATTTTTGTCACCCAATGCAAAGACGTATTCGGTGCCATCAGAGGCGGTTCCCTTGGGATCTTCCATTAAGCCAGTGTCTTTGTTTAATACTTGCATTCCCATGGCTATCGCTTGCCTGTTAGCGCCGTCTACGTTAAAATGCTTAATCAATTGGCTACGTTCGCCGATTACTTTATTATGTGCTTCCCTTTTTGTTGCAATAGCATTTGCAAGAGCTGAATCGGCGCCCTTTTCTGTATCTATCCCGCCAGCAAAATCTCTTACTGATTGACCGTCCATTGTGGTTGTATTTTGTAGAAGAACGTCCGCTAGCTCATTTTGTTGTACGCGCTGAGCATTAGCTGACGCAATGTTAGTTAGGTCTAATCGACGTTTGGCGTCTTGGAGGGTTGCTCTAGTTGTCGCACCTATATTGTTTAGGTGCGCTGCGGTAGAACTTGTTGCCGCTTCTGTAGCTAATAGATCAGTTGAGCTTTTAGCTGCTTTTAGATTAGCCTCTGCAGCTTTCTGTTCAAGGCGAGTACCAACGGAAGTGCTGGTCTCTACTTCTGCTGCAGTTTTATTGTCTTCGATATTTGATCTAATTTTTAATATACCTTGTACTATGTTTTCATCATGTCCGGCTTGAGATTGTGCAACGTCAACATTTGTTCTTATCGTATCATTTTCAGCCAATATCTTACCTACTCCAATTTGTCTGTCGTTGGCCATGCCATTTACAGAGTTTGCCAAATCGTGTGCAATTGCCTGTTTGAATATAGTTGAACTCTGTGTTGTCTCGCCCAGTCGCTGATGTAATGCTTGACCAGCAACGGAAGCTGCTACACGGTTTTCGGTATCGGTTGAATCAATGTTAGATTGAAGTTTGCCCCTGGATATTGTTTCGTTAAGTACCCTACCGGCGGCTGTATTGTCAGTATGTGTAGCGATAGCATCACTGTCGACGGTGGTTTGTTTTTTAGCTAGACCAAGTCTTGTCAGTGCGTCAGTTCCATCAGCAGATTGAGAAAACCTTGTACCAGATTCTTCTTTAAGCCTTTGTAATGAGGTATCTGTTAATTTTTCTGTATCAAGTGCTGCTTGCCCTTCGGTTGAACGATGCATTCGCATTTGAGCAATTGTTTTATCCGTTTTTGATTGTGATTCGGCTAACAATGCGCGATCATCTGCCTCTTGTCCTTCTGTCGAATTAGCCCATTCAGAACCAAACCTCATTGTATTTGTTTTGGTGTTTGATTCGCGCGTCATACGTTGTCTGCTAAATCTTTTATATGCATTTTGTCGTGCAGCGCCAAGTCTAGTACGTGAGTCTGCTGGATCGCCAGCAAGATATTTTGACCTTGCTTCATCTTCGTAGCTTTTGGCAAAGTTTTTCAATGGGCTGCGTGCTTTTTCGGCTAATTTACTGAGTGCACTACCTGCGGTACTCATTATCTTGCCACCTTTTGTTACAAGGAATGGCAATGAGAATAAAGGTAACGTTGTAATAACCATGGCCATTAAATTATTCATCCAGTTACTTGGGGCTTCTGACATAATTATTGATGCTGCAAATTGTGACCCACCAAAAACAATGGCAGCAAGCGGGTATAGCAATAATAGTTGTATAAATTCATCTTTCCACTTTTTAAACCATGATTCAGTATTCGGCAAAAGTGAGGCAACTATTGCCATTGGTGCCAGTACTGCCAAAATTATTATGACGGCTTTTCGAAAAACTAATGTAACAATTGCGGCTATTAATCCCAACAAACCCACAGCTGCGATTGGTAATAACATCCAAAAAGCAGTTGCATTGCCAGCGGCAAATACGGTTGCAACTCCAACTACTGCGACTCCGGCTCCTGCTATTGAAATCTGGTTAAATAATGTTGCCCATCCCGGTGGGGCATAAGGTGTGACACCTTGAATAAGACCATATAAACCAGAACCGATAATATTAGACAAGTCGACGGCCAACTGAATAATAAGAAATGATATATTTACTAAAATAGCCCCGACTATTAATCGTGGTAATAATTTTTTAATTCCATAATTACTAATTCCAGCGCTACTAAGCTGTGAAAAGATCATAACCAAAAATATAATAACGAATACAATATTTGCGATGTTTCGAATCATACCCCACGCCGCATATGCGCCAGAATCTGCCCCATTAGCAGCTTTTTGCTGTAAAGGACTGACCGTTAACAATCCAGTAACTAAACGCCAAACCCCATCGTTCAAACTAACTAACCCATTAAGCACTGGACACATAATCCAACCCACTCCAGCAACTTGTGTTCCACAGGAATTAGTTTCCTCAGGGGTTACAGGGTTGTCTTCTGCTATCGTGCCAATCTCGCCTGCATCAACAGCCTGGCTCGACAAACCTGTAAAGATTGCTCCGTATTTCCCTGGGCCACTAACATTAACATCAGCAATTATCTTATCTGCCTCGGCACCAAGGACTGTTCCTATTTGCATACAGGTTTTAGCATCGTCGCCAGCGAAAATTTTAAAAGTTCTGGTATCTTCGCTGGGAGCTGTGGCTGTATATCCAGGTTGCTCCCAGGCAGCCGTATATTTATTCAAAGTTTTAGCATCTGTACTTATAATGCCAACTGCTAGTTTGTTTGGGTTAGTTGCAAGGCTGCTAGCTGAAAGGTCTATATAATTAGTTGCTTTACATAATTTATCGTTGTTATAAAAATAATAATAGTATAAGTAATAAGCCAAACCAGGTGTGTCATTAATTGAAATTTCTTCGTCAGAGATTGTTTTATATACGTGCCATTTTATTTCGTTTGCAAGATTATTAGCTAAATCTTCTTTTGAAGGAGCATGATATGTATATACATTCCCTGGTATAACCATAAACGAATGGACGTCTTGGTCGTTTATGACTCCGTTTCCATCGTCATCATTATCTCCAGCAGGAGTCCCCATATATTTATTTGGATCATTCACATAATCAGTCTGTGAGAAATACATACGGCATGTCATTTCTATGTCGTCTTTATCATCTTGTAACCCATCTTTTAGTTCATCTGTCGATGCTTCATATGCTTGGTTAGACATCTCACTATCAGACGATGGTGGCCAAGAAAATGTCTTTATTGTGTTTGGAACAATTATATCTCCGCTTTCGTCGACATATTGCCCATTGCTTATGACTAAATTTTTGCGTGAACCATCACCATTTTTCTGCTCAACCCCAGCTGAATCATAAACAGAAAAAGTAGTTTTAATTAAGCAGGCGTAGTTATCTGATTTTGTTTTTGAATACCCTAGGGATGTTAGAAAGTCGCCTGCATTTTTTGAGTCGAATCCCCAAAAATCAAAAGCGTCTGCAGCTATGTTGATGCATTGATTTTCTCCGTTGGTTGAGTCCGTTAAATAAGAAACAGCACGAAAATCTGTTCCAGGGCTGGAGTTTTTAATGATCTTTTCAAACGTTGGGGTTTGTATCTCATCTACAAAGCCACCTAATTTAGCACACAAAACGAGTGCCTTGTAATAAGCAAATGATTTGACCTGATTTGCAGGGGTCATGTTTTTTGCGAGAGTAAAGCCAGGCTCTTCTAATGGGAAGGCGTTTGTTTTATTGGCATAAATACCGGTAATAATTATACCAAGCAACAAAATAATGCTTATGTTTGTTAGACATCTTTTAACAGGCTTAATCATACTAATTAATGTAGCATAAAATGTAACCGTATGCTAATATTTAACACCCTCGGTTTTGTTTATATATTAATTTATGATTTTGCGTGAATGTCGTCGATAAATTCAGGATTAGTATCTGATATATTATAGCTACAGGTGTATATCGTTATAGTTCTATCATAGATGTCAGTAAAAGTGACTGGGCTAAAAGTTTGTTGAGTATGTTCTTTGCCTTTTATATAGCTAACAGTATCGTTAGCTTTATAAAACAAATTAAGAATCATTCCGTCTTCAGTGGGTGCTGAATCCTCAATTTCATATTCTATTTTCATTACTGATGATTGGTTAGTAAGGCTAGAAATCAACTCATTTATGCCTCTTATGTGGTTTTCAGAAAAACTGTCCAATATGATTCCACATTTTTTGCCAGTTTCAAAATCATTCGTAAATTCAGTCTGATTACCGGTAACGGTAATTGTTCGAAAATTTGTTATTAAAGTTAACATATAGGCATAATTTTCTGCAAACTCATCGGCAGTTTTTGGCTGTTCGGTGTATTTTAGATTAATGCCATTTTGTTCCATTATATATTCAATACGGCCACTGTAATTTTCAACTACCCAGTATCCAAACTTAAGCATATCGTTTACTGGTATAGTGCAAAACTCTTCATAAGACATTTCATCTAACCTTTTAATCTCGGCCTGTTGTTCGTCTGTTAGCTTCTCAAATCCATAACATTCGACGACGCTTTCTAGTGGTTTTACGTAGTCATATTCGGAAACCGTAACTTCAGTACCATCGGGACTAACCGTTATTTCACTTTTGTTTGTCGTTGAATCTGTGTTTTCCTCATTTGGGTTAGTATCATCTGTACCCTCTGGAAGTGTACTTACGCCAGCGCCAGCGCTACTTCCACCGCTACATGATGCAAAAATTGCACCTGCTGCCATTATTAAGGTTAATACGCCAGTTGCAAATGCAATTATTTTAGCTTTACTTTTTTTGTGTTCTACGTTGTCTTCGGTAACAATGTCAGTAAAAACAAGATCTGTATTATCGGTTGGTTGTTGATCGATATCATCAATAAACTGTTCAGGTTCAACTTTTGTAGCCGATTCTGAACTAGGAATTAAGTTATCGTTTAAATTTTCTTGATCTTGATTTGACTCTAGGGACATAATAAATGCGCTTTCCTTGTATGCTTATGTGGTTACATGGAACTTATTAAATATTGTTACTACTAGCTATACACTAAAATGTCTTAAAAAGCAATGGTTTATCGTGTTTTTGGTTATAAATGCTTGCAGATAACTGGGTTTTATCGTATTTTATATGTAGATATGAAGATAAAACAAACAATATTGATTTTTACGATTCTTGTTGGGCTTGGTAGTGTTTTAATCGGGCAAACAGCTATGGCTGGCACCTGTGCGGGCGTAAATACTAGTATTATTGACTGTACTGATCAAGCTAATATAACCTCAGAAAAAGACTGTGCTGACAGAAAACCCGCTGACGACGAGGATTATCCAAAAGAAAAAACTGACCCAAGCACAGAGACTGACCCAGTCCAGGCGGCAGCGGACTATCTTTTAGCCAATAAGCATGATTATGGTGTTTGTAGGGATGGTAATCTGCCAATTGTTAACGCTTCTAATATTAAAGAGACGGGCATTTGGTATATTTTGATGATTGCCATTAATATTTTAACGGCTGGCATTGGAATCGTAGCTGTTGGTGGTTTGGTTTATGGATCAATACTGTATGCGAGTGCCGGTGGTGGTCCAGAGCAAGTTAAAAAAGCAAAAACGATAATAACTGACATTGCTATTGGATTAGTCGCCTATGCCTTTATGTACGCATTTTTGAACTTTATTATTCCAGGAGGATTGTTTTCATGATAAAAAAATGGTTTATGCCAATGTTGGTCGTGATATTCGCAGGTTTTTTGTTTACGGCCATATCTCCACAAACAGTTTCGGCAGCTGTCGATTGCAATAGCGGTTTTTTGGGTTTTCCTGCCTGGTACAGAGGATTAACAGATAGTAATTGTGAAATTAAAAGCCCAGGTAAGGATTTAAGTGGTTTTATATGGCACGTCGTATTAAATATAGTCGAGATGGCGATGATGGCAGTGGTATATGTTACTGTGTTTTTTATTCTTTATGGTGGTTTTCAATTTTTGACAAGTCAAGGAGTACCCGAGGCCTCCGCAAAAGCCCGGACTACGATATTGAATGCAGTCATTGGTTTAGTTATATCACTGGTTGCGGTTGGAATTATTAACTTTATTGTAGATGGGCTTTTAATTTAATATGAATTTACTTAACTTATTTGCAGAGACTATAAAAATTGATGCCGACTCAGTTAACATTCCGAATACTGGGGCCACCGCTTCACAAATACTAGCCAGCGGATTAAATATGATATATGTTGTTGCCGGCATCGTTGCCGTTATTGTTATTATTTTAGCTGGATATAAATATGTTACTGCTGCTGGGGATTCTGCAGCGATTTCAAAGGCAAAGAACACAATATTATATGCAGTTGTTGGTTTAGTGGTAATAATTTTGGCATTTGCCGTAACGTGGTTTGTAATAGGGAGATTTTAGAAGATGAAAAAAATTAAATATTTAATATTAACTTTAGGTTTAGTCGCAAGTTTTGGGTTGGCTAGTATACCGCTATCTGCAAATGCAACTGTTTTAGACGGTGTTTGTCCAGCAGGTTCAACTGATCCTATTTGCAAAGACAAAGATGCGGACATTATGGTCTCTGTAAGATCTATTGTTAATACATTGCTATATGTTTTAGGAGCTGTTGCTGTATTGGTAATAGTTGTTGCCGGTATCATGTACGTAGCATCAGGTGGTGAAGCTGCAACGGTTAAAAAAGCCAAAGACATGATATTGTACGCAGTGGTGGGCATAGTTGTTGCTATGTTATCTTATGCAATAGTAAATTTTGTTCTTATTAGAATGACCGAGCCCGCAGCGACCACTGAAAAGCCCGCTATACAGTAAGATATAAACAGGTCTTAACAATTGAACGATTATCTGCTATAAATAAAGACAAAGATTAATTCGCCTTAAAGCGAAAAGGAAAATGTTAATGAAAAAAACAATAAAAACTTTACTTGCTGGACTGTTGATAGTACCTGCGCTTGTTCTAGGTGTTAGCTTGGCTACTCCATTTGTACAAGATGCATCTGCTTTAGGTATCCAAGACGGTGCTAATGCTGCTCAGGGTGACAATACCTCAAGTAGTTTATTTGGTGACTCTGGTATCTTTAAAACCATTACAAACACTGCCCTATTTATCATCGGTGCACTTAGCGTTATCATGCTAATCTACGGTGGTATTCGTTATACAGTTTCTATGGGTGATGCAAAGAACGTTGAAGCAGCAAAAAATACAATTATGTATGCCATTGTTGGTATCGTAGTTGCTCTACTTGCATATGCAATCGTTAACTTCGTACTTGGTGCATTAATTACTACTGCTTAATAAATATAAGCTTTAAATATATTATCCGCTGTTGATTCAGCGGATATTTATTTTAAAAGCGATTATTGTGCCAAATAAAATACGACCCATATTGCTGGGTCGTATTTTTTATCTGGATTCGAATTACTGAATCTGGATCTTTTTTGCTGCTTCTTGGCGAATCTTGTTGAACTTAATTGTAAGTACGCCGTCTTTGAGGACTGCTTCAACTTCGTCTTCTTTTACACTAACTGGTAATGCCAATGTGCGGCTAAATTCGCCCCAGTAACATTCTTGAATGTGCCAGTTAATTGCATCTGTGTCGTCGCCACTGTTTAGTGTGCCGCTGATTGTTAAGATACCATCGCTGATACTAACATCTAATTCTTCCTTGTTTACACCAGCTGTACGCGCTTTGATAACCAATTTATCCTCGGTTTCATATACGTCTACGGCTAGTTGCCCAGGGAATTCTTCCTCAGAATCGTCCCAGTTACCATCTGTTGCAGCTGATGTTGAAATCGGCTCGTTTGTTGGTAATGTGTCGTCACTTAGGAAAGCTGCTGTCAGCTCATCTTCAATTAATAAATCATCGTTTTGTTTACGGGCCATGATATCCTCCACTTTCTCTAGGCTCTATTGACAAATAGTCCCTCACATTATAACTAACATATCCAGTATAATCAACTAAGAAAGGCCTCTAAACGTAAATAACACAATGATTGATAATATGCTTTCGTTTATCGCTCCACACCACTGTTGTGGGTGTGACAAAATGGGTACGCTGCTGTGTAGCAATTGTAAAAACAACATCGTTACTGAATCAAATATGGTTTGCATAATGTGTCACAAGCCAACTTCTGGCGCTTGTCTATGCAGTATCTGTAAAGCGCCATTTGAGCGTGCCTGGGTGGTTGGCCCAAGGACTGGTGTTTTACAACGATTAGTCGGTCTTTACAAGTTTGAAAGGGCCAAATCTGCCTATAAATTACTTGGTGATCTGTTATTGGATGTTTTGCCACAATTGCCTACGGATACGGTTATCGTTCCTATCCCTACTGTATCTGGGCATATCCGTGAAAGAGGCTATGATCACATGTTATTGATTGCTAAATATATTGCCAAAGTTAGAGATTTGGAATGTAAACAGTTGTTGTGTCGCAAGACTAATACAAAACAGCGCCAGACGACCGCCAGACAGCGCGTAGCCCAGGCCAAACAAGCTTTTGCGGTAAAGGGTCAATTGGATGCTGAAACGCCTTATTTATTGCTTGATGATGTGCTGACGACTGGCGCAACTATCAAATATGCCAGTCAAACATTACGTGATGCCGGGGCAAAACATGTCTGGGTTGGGATAATTGCGAGACAGACTCTCGACTGAGTTGATTGCATCTGTTAAAATATATCCTATTGGAGAGGTGCCCGAGCGGTTTAAGGGAACAGTCTTGAAAACTGTCGTGTCAGCAATGGTACCGCGAGTTCGAATCTCGCCCTCTCCGCCAAATTAAGAAAGTGACCATTTTGGTCGCTTTTTTAATTTGACTGAGGCGCGAGATTTGAACTCGTGGATTGCGCTATCTCGCCCTCTCTGTTTACCTTATTTCTTAAACATAAAATTATTTCGGTGTTTTCTTCGTTGCTCTTCTTTTTGCTCTGCAGATAACTGAGGTCTATCCTCCAGTTGGTAGGTTTTGCTATATTGTTCTTTTTTGTTCATTAACTTGCGCCGTTCCTTACCCTCGCACAGTTGAAGATCTGCGCGTTCCACTGTTTTATATAGGCTTGGAATTGGTTTTTCGTCTGGGTTATCTTCGGATGTTTCTTCAATATCGATATTTCTGTTAAAAACTGCGAAGTCATAAGATAGGCTTGCTTTATAATTATATTTTTTTTCAATTGCATATTCATTAAACTTGTTTTCGAATTCGGTTTTTACTGCACGTATTTGATCAATGATCTGTTCCATAAATTGAGGGTTCTCTTTGTTTATCTTGTAGACAAATAAAAATTCATCACCTCCCCACCTGACTAAAAAATCAGATTCAGTAAATCCTAAATCGCCAAGTGAATCAGCAACGCTTTTTATTAATGCATCACCAGCTGGATGGCCCTTGGTATCGTTAAGTTTTTTAAGATTATCTACATCAAACATGACAATCGCTATGCTATCTTCATCTGGATTAAATTCATCTTGTGCAAAATCCATAAAACGTTTGCGGTTGTAGGCTTTTGTTAATGGGTCGGTAATACTTTCTATCCTAGCTTCTTCGGCTTTTTGTATGGCCTTTGCCGCCATCGCTTCCGCTCTTATAGCTCTACGCTCAGTTTCTACATACTTCTGGTTAACATTTTCGCTGGCATCAAGGTAAATAATACCAGTATCACCTTGAATTATTTTTTTAGGCTCATTATCAAGATTAAGGGACTCATTATATAGCCCGAAATTCGGATTTTGGAAAATAGATTTAGGTGTTTTTTCCATAATAATGTCGTAGTTATAAACCTAATGATTTACTTTGATATAACTTTACAATGAATGTGTATATTTGTAAATCAAACACTAACCTGTTATCTTAAAACCAATTGACAACTGTTGTAAAAACTGCTTTACTATAAGTATATTGGCTTAATCGCAAGGAGGTATCTGTATGGAAAGTCCAAATGGCTCACAAATGAATCATATTGATACCGATGATGAAAAATTAGAAAAACTAATTAATGACCAGGAATTACTTAATCGGTTCTCTATTCTTCTTTACGGGAGCCCAGAACTGCACTATCACCCTGAGTTATTCGACCTTTTTGGCGAAGACTCTAGATGTTCTGATGATATTGTTTTGATTTGGGAAAATAAAGATGACGGATCGATTGTTAAAACAGAAATGCTCGATAGAGATGGCGATGCTGTAAGAGACAATGTTTATGTTGACGCCTTATTTAATGATGCCGAGCCAACTGTTGTGCAGATTGCAAAGTTAGTCGCAGAAAATGGTGAACCACTAAAAATTAAATACAAAAGATATGAAACTCTTTCGCGAATTAAAGGCCCGAAAGCGGATATTTCCCACGAAATTGAGTTTAATTACTCAGATGTAGCAGCTGAAATTTTAAAATTAGCCCGTGGGTTAGATGGAAATAAAAAGTTTAAAGATATGTCCCTTGCCGAAATTGGAAGAAGCCTAATTGCGACTGAAAAATAACCAAATAAATATCTAAAAATATTTAATATCTTTAAACATTTATTGATATTATTTTTTGCCATTTAACTTCTTAAAAGTGGATAAAAAGGACGGACCTTTTTAGCCCACGAGGTCCGTCCTTTCGTCTCCCAAAGGTCCGTCCTTTTTTTGTTCTTTTTTTGTTTTACAAATATATAAGTATGAACTATAACTTAATTAAAGCTTAATTTTATAATGATAAATATAATTTATATTTAAAACATAGTTGGGGGTGGGTGGATGTGCCAAGCCGTAATGTAATAAAAACTAACTTACCCGAAAGCTATTATCACGTGTATGCAAGGGGTATTAGTAAACAAAAAATATTTGCCGAAGAGGCAGATTACTTGTTTTTCTTATCATTGTTTAATAGATATTTGTCGAAGGAAAGTCTACCCTTTAAAGCAGATGAAAAATATCAAAAATTAAATGATCTAGTTGAAGTATTATCGTATTGTCTGATGCCGAACCATTTTCATATTCTTATATACCAGATAGATGAAGCTGGGATGAGTAAATTAATGCATGGGGTTATGACCAGCTATAGCCGTTATTTCAACATAAAATATAAGCGCAGTGGTCCATTACTTGAAAGTCGCTACAAAGCATCGTGTATTTTATTCGAAGAATATTTACTACACATTACTCGCTACATTCATCTTAACCCTGAGGATTGGGTTGACTATCCCCACTCTTCACTTCGTGCTTATTTATATGACGATGGGCCAAGTTGGTTGAATAAAAAACGAATTATTGAACTATATGGATCATCTGTTAAATATTTTGGATTTTTGAAAGATGATAAAAACAGCCAAGATACTTCAATTTAGGTATTATATTTTCTTGCAATATAAGCCTTAGCTCATGTTATATTAAGTATATGATTAAAACCATAAACGCGAAAAAGTTTTCTTCCAAAAAAATTATCAAAATAATATTATTTTTACCACTAATACTAATTGGATCGTTTGCTCTTTTTATAGCAGGTGTTTATGTCACGGATCCTGTATTTGACAGATTAGACCACGATAAATTTGCAAAACTAGATGCACAAATGCAGGTTATTTATAGCAACCTAAAGACGATCTCTGGTGGAGTTGATAGTTGGGACTATTCAACCTCTTGTGATGTTGAATTAGCTGGGGATTTTCCTACGGGAAAATATTATTGTACAGCTCTGATTTCTATGGAAAAAACTGTCACGTCTGTAGAAGAAGTTAATGGATTACAGGCGAAATATTATCCTGTTGTTGATAAAAGTGCCTCTTTAAAACAAAAAACCGAACTTGACTTACAAAATCCAAATGATTTTGGAAAGAGGTTTGTTGTTAGTAGCGCATATAAAGAATTTAATGAGATAAAATCAGGGATTGAGTGTAGCTATTTAATTAATCTTTCTAAGAGAACTAACGAAAAAAGTTTGTCGTATGCAGAAAATGTCTCATATGGCTCTGATATAAGCAATGGGGTTGGGAAAGTGGCTATTAGTTTAGAATGTAATGAGATTGCCCGTGATTATTGGTACACTATTTCAAATTCAGCTTTACTCTCGGAACCAAATGCACCGTTAATTAAAGAATAAATTAACACCTTAATTTTCGAATAGCGGTGTAGCCTATTATGCTTAGTGCCAATACGGAAGCGATAGTTGCTATGGTATGCCAAATTCCATTATTTGGTATGGTTTTATCAGTGCTGTTTTTTATCTTGTTGGCGGTTAAAGAAACTTCTTTATTGGTTATTACTGAGGCACCTTTAACCATTCCACCTTCTGAAACTATGTCCGATTCAACATCCGTTTCAGGAGCTTGTTCCTTTGCGACGGTAGGCTCATTAATAACTTGATCTACCCCTTCACTTACTGTCGCAATCTGTGCCGTAATCTCTGGTTTTTCATCTTGGGGTATGCTAGCGCTAATCAAAGTAACCTCGTCTTGTTTGACTTCTGTTTGTGGGATATCGATAACTGTCGCGACTGGCTTATCTATTTTCTTTGCAGCTGGTTTTAGATATTCAATAATTTGGTAGAGTTCGATTGGTTCGCCCGAATACGAAGTTCCATATAGGTGTATTGTATGGTAGCCCTCTTCTAGGTCAATCGGTAAATCAATATTTTCCGTCAATGATCCATCTTCTAATGTTTGAAACTGTCCAAGTAATCTGGGATTAGATGTTATTTCTACAACTACAGATGAATTTGGTTCTAATGAAGCTTCGGGTATTATTATTTGTTTTTGACGGTTGTCGTAGTTGTTATCTCGATCATAGACATATGTGGATATTTTTTGGGATGGATAATCATGGTACGCTCCAGACACCCAATAATCTGAAGGGTCAGGTGCCGGTGTTTCAACTGGGCAGACTATGGCGCCATTTGTGCAATAATCATTGGTCACAATATTGCCCACAGTGTTGACTATCAAATTAGCTAGTAGTGAGTGGCCTAGGGCGTTTGGATGGAAGCTTTCACTGCCAATTATCTTAATGAAGTCTAAATTATCAGATATAGAGCCTTCGTCACCTATTCTGGCAGCATTCATAGCACTCGGCTTTTGGCTACCGCACAGCACTTGGTTGCCAAAGACATTTTGTGTTTCGATATATCCAACGCCAACAGTTTCGGCAGCAGCTTTTATGACCTGGTTAATGTATATAATCCCCTCGTTCATAAACTGTCGCTCGGCACTATCTAGTAAAATACCATTTAAAAAGTCACATTGGTTAAGCGAATCTATGACTTTTGGGTAGCCTATGACGTAAATTTTTGAATTTGGTGACGCAATATGTAATTTTTGATAGGTATTTACGAGTGTCTCATAAAGCCCTTTAATTTCAATTGCAGTTCTCTCTTTGCTGATTTCCGAACTGGCATATTCACAAGTGCCTTGGCCTACGCAGGTTCGTAATTTTGACATAAGACCCGTGTCGTTGCCGCCAATTCCTATAGTTATCACTTTAGGATTATAATTTTCAACAAAGTTTATCTGATGAACTCTACCAGGAATGAATTGCATATTGGCTTCTGTTTGAGCTAATATTTTATCGCTTGGTATAAGTTTTAGATATTTTTTACCAAGTCGATCACCTTGTCCCCAATAACTATCGTCATCCCCAATAACATCCAAAGTCGTGGCACCCGAACATGCCACATTTTTTACCTTTAAAGGATTGATATTTAACATTTTTGCGACCAAAAATGGATATGATCGCGAACTCACATGACACTTTTCATACTTGTCATTTGTGCCGTTCAAATAATAGCTATCATCAGATTCGCCCTCTCCGCTTGAAAAAGAGTCACCAAGTGCAAGATAGTCAATCATGTCTCTTTTATATCCACTTGCTCGTAGGGATATTTGTCGTATTTCGTTGCCGTAAGATGTGGAAAAAAATGTTAATTCGCCACCGTCATTGCTAAAAAGGGGTTCATTAGCTTTTTTAAAATAACTCATGAAATCGGTTGTATTTATATATGATTGGCTACATTGTTTGATTATTGGGTTTATTGGTATCATATTTTCATCTGTTGCAATGTCTCCACAATATTGATCAATGTCAAAAATCATTAAACCGGCATTATCGCCCATTACGGCCAGATGGTTTCCGTCGTTACTAATAGCAAATTCTACTGACGGATCCATACCGTAACCATAGCGAAAATCTATTGTTGAAACGCGTTTCATCTGTAAGGTTTCGATATTAAGTAATCCAATGCCTCTTTGCTTGAATTCAACAGCTAGCCATTTACCGTTATTTGAAATGTTGAGCCCTCCAATTGGCCATCCATAATTGGTTGCGGACTTAAGCGTATAATCCGGATTTGTCGAATCAAAATTATATTCCACAGTAAGATTAGCGGAATTAATTATTTGGTGCATCCGTTTTGTAAAGTTTTTATATACAATCAAAGCTCTATTTCCGCTACCATTTGATATATATTGTTTTGTGATTAAGGTATCGTTTTCGGGAATATAAAAGCATCCATCGTATCTGTAGCATATGCTATTTAATCTGTACATTTTTTCATCTAAAGAAAAGCTAATAACTGATTTATATGCATTGCCGACATAATAATAGCCATATGTTAGCTTTTCACCGTGGGTTATGCATACTTTTACAGGACTAGTTTCGCCAATTACATCCTTGGTTTGAAAAAAACCAGGGCAGTAATTACGCTCGGTGTAGGTGGTGACTTTAGATGAATATGCAATTGGTTTTTCATTTGTCCATGAAATTATAGCTTCGCTTGCTTTGGCATTTGACGTTGTTGACCATAAGGCTGAAATTATTAAAAACGTTAAGTACGCTACTAAAACAAGTGTTAACGGATATTTTTTAGTACATATTCTATTGACTGTATCCACCGCTACCTCCAATATTTAATATTAATCATATTAAACCTTAAGCTTAATCTAAGCAAGTACTTTTGTGCTAGAATATAACAGATGAATCCCGTAAAAGTCCTTGCGAATATTGCTGGATATAGAGTAATAATGACGAGCAAATTTACGGCTGTTCGTAATATATAAATTATGTAAAGGACTCTAACGGGATGAAAATACTCGGAATTGAAAGTAGTTGTGATGAGACTGCGGCGTCTGTCGTTCAAGATGGACGGATTATTCTGAGTAACGTTGTGAATTCGCAAATTGATATTCACACACTTTACGGCGGGGTTGTGCCAGAGGTGGCCGCCCGTAGCCACATCGAAGTTGTTAATCCTGTAGTTAATCAGGCCCTATCTGAAGCCAACCTTACCTGGGATGATATTGACGCAATTGCTGTCACCTATGCACCAGGGTTAATTGGATCATTATTAATCGGTACTTTGGCTGCCCGTACTTTGGCGGTTTTGAAAAACAAACCCCTCTACCCTATTCATCACGTCGAAGCGCACGTCTATGCGAACTTTTTGAACAAAAATGCGCCTGAATTTCCAATGTTAGCCTTGATTGTAAGTGGTGGACACAGCCAATTGGTATTATTCAAAGACCATGGCGACTATGAATTATTGGGTCAAACTTGTGATGATGCGGTTGGCGAAGCCTTCGATAAAGTAGCAAAAATAATCGGATTGCCATATCCTGGCGGTCCATCGATTGCCAAGGCCGCATTAGAGGGAAATCCCCTGGCGTATAAATTACCAAAAGCAAAGATGCATGGTGCTTATGATTTTAGCTTCTCTGGCCTTAAGACGGCCGTTTTAAGGGCTGTTCAGCGCGAAGTGGGCGTTGACTTTACTTTCCCCTCAACAGGCCTTGCAGAGCTTCTAAACAAGCAGCAGCAGTATGACTTTGCCGCTAGCTTTCAGCGAATTGCAATTGAAACATTAGTTGATAAAACCGAGCAAGCTTATCGTGACTACAATCCAAAGTCGGTTGTTATCGCCGGTGGTGTTGCCGCAAATCAAGAATTACGCCGAATTTTATCCGAACGACTCCCCTTGCAGATTGACTACGCCCCAATTGGCCTGTGCACAGATAATGCCGCAATGGTTGCGACATTAGGTTATTATCAGTCTTTAAAAAACAAGCCAATAAGCCCATTTGACCTAGAAGTTTTGCCAAGTTTATCAATGACAAGATAATAGACTGACAAAAAACAGCCTCGGGTCCTGCCGCTTTGGTCTCCCCTACAATTTTTTATTGGTTACAATAAAACAATTTTAGGGGGTCCCCACCAAACGTCACCCGCGGATGCTGTTTTTTGGATTTATACTGTCTTTTTAGTGTTTTTTAAACAAAGTTTTTATCTTACGGGCGGTCTTTTTACCTGTTGGTAAAACTTTTGACCATAGAACGTAAAATGGAGATAACGGACGATCAAATGTACCGGCTAGTTCGGTCTCTTCCAATGCCCAGCCTTTTTTAAAGGTTGTTATACCGCCTTCGAGTAGGCCACCGAAGTCATAACGACTTAATCCCCACTCCTTACATTTGCGAATGGCATACCATTTAAGTGCGTAATTTGAACGTAATTGCTGTCCTAAATCATCCATGCCGCCGTAAAGTTCATAGGCTATGTCAGCACTAATCGCTAACCACAAAAAAGCGACTGGCTGATCGTCAACATAGGCTGCAAATACCGGTGAGTGATCCCCTAATTTGTCAAAAATATCATAATAATATTGGTCATTATGTAGCTCAAATTTGGCACGTTTAGCCGTTTCGTGATAAACCTGTAAACATTTTTTCAATTCGGTTTTATTGCGAACGGACTTGATTTTAATCGCCTCACTGGCCGATTTACGGATATATTGACGGGTTTTTTTGACCATATCATTCAAAAGTTCTGGTTCGGGTCTGTTCAAGTCAAGAATTATGGTTCGAGATGGCAAAATGCGGTTGTCAGATTTTTTCCAACTATCAGGCACGGTATATTCGTTTACGTCTGGCTCGATTGATATTGCAACAGAGTGAAACATCTTTTTAGCGTATTCGGCCAAATGGAATAACATCTCTCCCCTATTATCATCATTTACGACTGGGCCACGAGGGACATAAGATAGCGATTTAAATGGCCAAGGCAGGCGTCGAACTAACAATTGGGCTGCGCCCGCTATATCCCCTTCTTCATCTTGTAAAAATAATCGATAAGCACTCCAATTACCTGTGGCTTTAATATCTCCCCAGCCCCATAACTGTAAGGGGTGGCCGCCATGTTCAAGCACGTAATCATCCCATTCTTGTTTATCTTGGCACAGTTTTAAAGTAGTCATCCTTACATTATACATCGTGTCGATTTTGGGCGATTGTGATATAATTATTGGTGAAAACAAACACGTGAGAAATGAGGAGTGTCTAAAGGGTTTTCATATGAAAACCAGTTTGGAATTGTGCTTCTAAATCCACGTGAAAATATTTATATAGTAAAGACTAATTTAATAAGTATGAAACTAGCAAAAACCTACGACCCCAATCAGTACGAGCCGAATATCTATGCCATCTGGGAAAAAAGTGGGGCATTCGAACCAACAGGGGTTGGAGAGCCTTTCAGTATTGTTATGCCACCACCAAATGCTAATGGAAATTTGCATTGTGGACACGCATTAACTGTTGATTTACAGGATATTATGGCCAGATACTACCGTATGCGCGGTCGTGATGTGGCTTATATTCCAGGTGCTGATCACGCCGGGTTTGAAACTTGGGTAGTGTATGAAAAGACGCTTGAGAAAGAGGGGAGAAGTCGATTTGATTTTTCCCGAGAGCAGTTATATAGCCAAGTTTGGAACTTTGTAGAACAGCAACGTGGCAACATGGAATTGCAATTACGCGCCCTTGGAGTGAGTGCTAGTTGGAAAGATTTGGTCTTTACACTTGATAAAAAAGTAATTAGTACCGTCTATGGTACGTTTAAAAGATTATGGGACGAAGGCTTAATTTACAGAGGTGAGCGCATCGTAAATTATAGTACCAAGTACCAAACTAGCTATGCTGACATTGAAGTTGATCACAAAGTTGAAAAGGGCACATTATGGAATATTGCTTATCCAACTTTTGATAAAATTGGTGAAATTATTGTTGCGACTACTCGACCTGAGACATTATTTGGGGATACGGCTGTCGCAGTTAATCCAAATGACGAACGATACAAAGACCTAATTGGAACACGTGTTATGTTGCCTTTAACTGATAGGGAAATACCAATTATTGCCGATGAGTCAGTTGATATGACCTTTGGTACGGGTGCTGTAAAAATTACTCCAGCCCACGATCCTAATGACTTCGAAATGGGTCAGCGTCACAACCTAGAGCGCATCCAGGTTATTGATTTTGATGGCACGATGATTAATGTTCCTAGTCAATTTATGGGCTTAACGGTTGAAGTCGCTCGTAAACGAACGCTTGCAGCGCTTGCTGCCCAAGAACTTACGAGAGGTGAGGCGACAATTGAACACACAGTTGGCTATGATTATAAGAGTGGATTACCAATTCAGCCGCTTATTAAAGACCAGTGGTTCTTAAAGGTTGAAACTTTGGCACAACGAGCTAAAAAAGCGCTTGAAGACGGTGAAATTACATTTACCCCTGAGAGTAAAAAGCGAATTTTGATTCAATATTTGGATAATTTGCACGATTGGAATCTTTCGCGCCAAATTCCATGGGGAATACCAATTCCTGCCTTCCAGAGTGTTAATGATTCAAATGATTGGATTTTTGATGACCGTGTTGATGAAAAAACTATCGAAGTTAACGGCAACATCTATCGCCGCGAAGAAGATACGTTTGATACCTGGTTTAGTAGTGGACAGTGGCCATTTGTTACCACTGACGCCCTAAATAATGGCCCACTAAGCCGTTTTTACCCAAATAGTGTCATGGAGACAGGTGCTGACCTGCTCGACCGCTGGGTAGCTCGTATGATTATGCTGGGCCTATATACCACTGATAAAGTGCCATTCAAACACGTTTATTTGCATGGTATGGTTTTGGATGAAAAAGGCCAAAAAATGAGCAAAAGTAAGGGTAATGTTATTAATCCAATGGATACAATTGCTGCATTTGGATCTGATGCATTGAGGTTGGGGATTGTGGCTAGCCGTAGTGCTGGTCAAAACCAAGCTTTTAGTACCAGCAAAGTTACCGCTGGACGAAATTTTTGTAATAAATTATGGAATATTGCCCGTTTTACAGAGGACAGGCTAGGGGATGGCTACCGAAATAAGGTTGTTGTACCAAAGACACTTGCTGATCATTGGATCATTAGTGAATTAACCCAAGCTGCCGAAGAAATTGAACAGCGAATTGAATCTTATCGTTTTGCTGAAGCTAGCGATGTTATGTACCATGCGATTTGGGATGATGTGGCCGATTGGTATATTGAAGCCAGCAAATTACAGGATAACCCAGCCATGTTGGCTTGGGTGCTTGATACTTGCTTAAAGTTGGCTCATCCTTTTGCGCCATTTATAACAGAGACAATCTGGCAGACTTTGGCTTGGCACGATAGTATGTTGATGACTTCTAAATGGCCAGAAAAAATGAAATATGATGAGATTGCAGCAGGGGAGTTTGCACGATTAATTAAATTGGTCAGTGAAGCCCGTTTTGTTGCTACCGAATTACCTGGAAATGTTCGTTATACGATGTTATATCAAAATGACAGTTTAATCGCCGATAACAAACAATTAATCCAAAAATTAGCTAAACTTAAAGATATCCAGCCAGTCGACGTTCCTCGCGGCCTGCGGTTGGCTGCCAGTGGGCGAGAAGCTTGGTTAGATGTTTCGGCCGAGATTTTATATGAGCACCAAACAAATCTAGAAGTTCGTTTGGCAGAAACTCACTCTGATATTGCTGCATTGGAATCCAGATTATCTAATGAATCTTATGTAAATAAAGCGCCAGCTAACCTCGTTGAAGAGTCACGCGAACAGCTTGAACATAAAAAGGCGCTCAAAGAACGCCTTATCCATGAATTAGAAATTGTAAAATAATTTAGCTATCGCTGTCGCTACCAACGCTATCACCAAGCACTCGTCCTTGAGAGATGAATTTTTCGTCATCGTCATTCCTAGTTTGGGCAGCAGGTTGTTCGCCTGATAAAGAAGAGCTTGAAGAAAACCAGTTAGTGTCAATGTTTGGTGTTGTGCCGTTATGTAATGAGCTTCCATCGACAATATGGCCAGCTGTAATTGTGCTTATTGCAATTATTGCAACGTTGTCTAGTTGAATGTCATATACAAACCAGCCAGATAATACCGACATTGATATAAGGAATGATAAGGGTATGGTGGTAAATAATTGCATATTGTTTTTGTTTTTTACTTTTTAAGTAGTGTTACGTATATAAAGATATCATAACCTTTGTAGAATGTCAAGTATAGGTCGTAAATAACAAGCGAAAATAGTCACAGTTGTTTTTGTAGGTTATCGCTTTTCTACCGTCCCCTCTCATTACATTTATACCAACAGCACACTCTACGTGTGACTATGTTTCATAGTCAGCACGTGGCGTTCGGCTGCTTCGCACAGTCTGTTGGGTATAAAGTAATGATATTGGACGTACTCTGAATAGACTTGATTGATTTATGACTTACGGCGATTAAACTCAATATAAATAAACTACAACAAACAAAATAGCTGATTTTAGTAGTCATCACGGGTGACGTTTGGTGGGGACCCCCTAAAATTGTTTTATTGTAATCAATAAAAAATTCTAGGGGAGACCAAAGCGGCAGGACCCGCAAAGCTAAATGCTGCTATTTGTTATTTCGGTTTTATTCGTGATGATAAGGGTTGCCTGAGGCGATTTCTTGGGCGCGGTATATTTGTTCGATTAATATTAGGCGAACTAATTGATGCGGGAAGACAAGATGAGATAATGACCAGACAAAGTTAGATCGCTGAATTACGGTTTCATCTACGCCATAGGCTCCACCGATGATAATTACTACTTGTTTCGACGTTTCGAGCGGTGTAAGCAGTAACTTCGATAGGGAAGGGGAATCGATGTTTTTACCTTTTTCATCAAGCAGCGCAACATAATCATCGGCATTTAGACGTGATAATATGCGCCCAGACTCGTCGTGGCGGGCTGTAATGTCGGTTTGGGATGAGTGTGGTAAAAGTACCCATTCGACTTGAAAAGGGCGTTTTAGGCGCTTTTGGTAACGATCTATACCGTCTACTACCCATGGTTCGTGTTTTTTGCCAACTGCGATTATTTTAATTGGCATTAAATCCTCAATCGATTTGCCATTGCTAATAATTGATCATCCGTGAGTATTAATTTTTCGGGCCTCTGAAGATCATTACGTTCGTAAATAGGAATAAGATGAACATGTGTGTGCGGAACACCATAACCTTCAACAACAACACCTACGCGTGGGCAGTCAATAACTTGACGGATATGTTTGCCAATTATTTTAGAAATCTTCCACAAATATTCATAATCTTCATCACTTAAATCCCAGATATGGTCGATTTGTATTTTTGGAATTACCAAAGTGTGCCCTTCAAATATCGGATGAGCGTCTAAAATGGCGATAACGCGATCATCTTCGTAGATTTTGTGGCATGGGATTTCGCCGTTGATAATTCGAGTAAAAATAGATGGTTCTTGCATAGGTTTATTGTAGCAAAGATGTAAAAAAATAGAGACACGGGGGTGTCTCTATCTTGGGTTAACTAAATTTTATAGTAAAGCTAATATATCTTTTGCGGTTGGTTTTGATACAGCATCATCCCTATGTTTATATTCAGAGTCTTCAAGGATTTGCTTTAATGTCTCAGCTCTAACAGTTGCATAATCCAGAAAGGTTGGCTTCATTAATTTAGGACCGTCTGTATATAGATAAAAATAGGCAGACTCTTTGAAATGTCCTAATTCCTTGTCGAATTGATCGTTTATGTTGCCTATATCCTCTGCGTCTAGAACTGGAGATAGATCATATTCTCCACTATTAAGAACAGACCTTGAGTCCTTATTGATTACTTCTACGCCTTTATAAGATAATATAATTCCTCCATCTATATATTGATCACCACCATGTTTACGCGAGTCTATATCTTGAATATATCCCCATTTTTCACTTGGTTTTAGCACAGAATAATCTCTACCGTCATTTGTCGAATATTTAGTAAAAGCATGTGGATACTTTTTCAACAAACCGTTCATAATTGTGATATTTTCAAGTTGTTCTTGGTTATATTCTGGATCATTAGGATATAGAATATCGTGTGAAAGAGCATCTATGTACTCTGCTTTAGCGGCACGTTCTTCAGATGTCATTTCTGGCAAATTTGAGGCTGGTATATCAGAAGTTAAATCAGATGGTTGAGCTTCTGGTGTTGTTTGTTGACTATTAAATCCATTTAAGCTCTCTGTTAAGCTATTTTCCGTTGCCATTCGGGTTGGGTTTAGCATATTTGATGGATGGTCTGCGCCACGAATAGAAAAATTTAAATTACCCTCTGGGTCATCTTCGCTGCTAGTATCTACATAATCTTGGGGTGGTAATGCTTCTACGGATGCTGGTTGTTCTAAGCTTTGCTGTTCTTGTGGGTATCCTTGAGTAGGATTTTCTGGTGTATAAGCTGGGCCTGTTTCTGGCATGTTATTTTCCTTTTTATTTTATTTTAGACTTAATTCTAGTGAACCATAATCATTACTAAATGTCAATGTAATAAAAATAGAGACGTTCCTGATGCGTCTCTATTTTAATACGTCTAAAATTGCGTTAATTACTATTGACCAATTTCTTCTTCGGCTTGAATTACACTTTGTCTTTGTGCTTCAAGGTTTACATGGAGTCTTGCAATTATCTCATCGGTTTCGTTGTTATCTTTTGGCCCAATATTATTTTTTTCTTGGTTTTCTATGGGTGATTTTATGGTTGAATCATTATTCGCATCATCTTCCGCATTTAAGGTCTCTATTGAGCCAGGATTTGTTAACTGCCTATACTTTTCGCGTTCAATTTTTAGTTGCTCCATCTTATTATTAATATCTTTAATTTTTTGAACGTCGGTAAACTTAAAAGGCTCATAAGATAGGTCTATCTCGCTGTTATTTACGAGGGAATTATCAGCTTTTGGTTGTTCTGGCGTTGAGTTTGTAGGAAAGTACTCTGACATATTTTTTCCTTTTTTGTTATTTAAAATGTATCACTAGTGAACCACAATTCTAATATAATGTCAATGTTTGCAGGTTATTAAAAATTAAATATCTCCGCCATTAGAGAGAATAATGGCGGAGCTTTGTGTGAGAATCAATGGATTATAGGTTTCTTCTAATAAGGCCTATTGTCTTGTACATTGAATTCTCTATTTCTTCACGGACTTGATCGCGTTGAGCTATTTTTAACTCAAGCTGTTTTCCGTAAAATCGTACGGATTTTGGGTTTAATGTGTCAATGACTACCGCGCTTGATTCAGGCATACGTTCAGTGTGTTCGCCCGTTAGCTCGTCAACCCATTGTTGAGCACGATCCCTGCTAAGAAAAATATAGGCTAATTTTACCTTTTTAGCCTCAAATTCTCTCAGCAGCTTTCTTATTTTTGTAACATCGACATAGCAATCTCCGTATCGAAATTCAGAAAGCCACTCCATAGCAGATATAGATTCCTTACTCAGCTCGTTTTCGACTGTGCAGATTGAATAATCCATTGCTCTTTTTTTGCTGTATAGCCCTCTGGCAAATATAATCGAGTTGAGTTTATCTGAATTCGACATGCTAGTATAAAAATTTGCTTGCATGTCTTTTCCGAATAATCTACTCATTTCGTTTGCGAGATAGACTGTCTCTTCTTTACCTAACTGGCTTATGGATGTCGCCTCGTTGTTGCGACATTTTCCCCTTGTTACAATTACCATTATCACTTTCAATCACCCCTTTGAAATATAATAGGCACAATCTCTCTTTGTGCTTAATCTGATATTGCAACTTTTTGATGATTTTTGCAAGCATGAGAGTGATGGTAGGGCGGAGGGGGAGGGATTTGGTCACAGATAATTTGCCCTCGGCAAATTTCCGCGACCCCGCCTCAGTCGGTGACGTTCGTCATCCGGCTTCCGGCCTTGCGAACTGCCGTCGGGCAGTTCTCACCCTATCGGGTTCAAATACCTTTCTCGCAATTTAAAAAACACCCGAGGAGGGTGTCATTTAAATTGGCGGAGAGAAAGGGATTTGAACCCTTGAAGGCATTACTGCCTTACCGCTTTTCGAGAGCGGCCAGTTCAACCACTCCTGCATCTCTCCATTTAATTAATTTTAACAGAGAATGTTTTATTATTCACGTCTTAGGGCGTCAATTGGGTTAATACGTTCTGCGCGACGGGCAGGGAAGTAGACCACTATAATACCAACTAAAATGGTTGATAAAATTATTAGTGCAATCGCCCAAATTGGCATTACAAATATATTAAAATATCCGCTTACTCCACGGCTAGCTGCTCCAATGTTGAGATACAGGTTTACAATTTTTCCAAGCACGATTGCAACTGTTACCCCTACAACAGCACCTACAAATGAAATCATTGCTGCTTCGAAGATAAATAATTTATGCATATCTATTCTGCGAGCACCGAGGGCCATCATTAAACCAATCTCTTTGGTTCTTTCAAGTAACGATATTGTTAAGGTGTTAAACATACCTAAAATAGCTACGACCATACCGATACTACCAAATCCAATAAGGATAAGGTTGAAAAATTTAAAAATGTTATTTATCTCAGTCATTGTATCGGTTAATGATGTGGTCTGAAAGCCGCTACTTTCAATCTGAGTGCGAACGATTGAGACATTTGATATATCATCAATCACAATCTTTGCATTGCTATAATTTGGCACGCCAGCAACGTCAAAGATGGTGCTGGGAATAAATAATTCACTGCCAGCTCCAGATTCAACAACACCAACAATTTTGAAATTGTCAGAAATTTGTTTTACTTTTGATTCAGTGCGGTCTAGTGGTATTGTAATCTTAAGTTCTTGATTAATCGCTTTGTTTGGATCTTCAATACCAATCGATTTAAGTGCTGACATATTTAGAACCACTGATTTTTCATCAGTAGCGTTGAGCAGGCGACCTTTAAGGATATTTAGAGCACTCAGGTTTTGATACTGTTGGTTTAAACCATATGCAACTACGTCAATTTCACCACCGTTGAACGTCATAATACCTGGGAATGAGTACTGAATGCCGATTTTTTCAACATGTGGAAATATTATTATATTATTGACTGCAGCTTGGTCTAGTTTAATAATTTTTGAGTTTGGCGAGGTAACATCGATAGCCTTTAATGACTTATCACCAACAACTTGTTCTGTTACTAGGTTTTGAATCCCAAGTCCAAAAGATAGTAAAAATGATATTGCACAGACGCCAATAACAACAGCTAAGACTGTCAAGGAAGATCGCAGTTTTTTGTCAACGAAGTTTTTAAAGGCAATATAAAGAAGGACGGAAGTCTTAATTGAATAATAACGGCGTCCAAAAAATGAATTATTTTTTGTTAGATGAGTTTTTTTAGGCATTTTTTCTTACCTTTACGTATCTATTAATTCGACTTCTCATATCAGTTAGTAATTTTTCGGCTGTAGCCCCAATATCTCCACTGTCAGTCGTTTGCTTGACATATCCATCTTCGATTCGAAGTAGGTGATCTGCCAGTGGTATATATTCCATATTATGGCTAACCAAAATAATAGTTCTACCTTGTTCTGTTTTGCATTTTTGAAGTAATGCCATTATCATATCGCCACTGACGCTATCTAGACTTCCAGTAGGTTCGTCGGCAATAACGAAGCGAGGATTATTAACTAAGGCCCTTGCCATTGCAACTCGCTGTTGTTCACCACCAGATAGTAATGAGGGGTGTTTTTTTGCAAAGCTTGCCATTCCGACTGAATTGAGAGCTTCATAAGCTTGCTTAGTGGCCATTGATTTGGTGTATCCAGAGAAAAACAGAGGCATTGCGACGTTTTCGATGACATTTAAACTTTTTACCCAGAAATTTTGCTGGTAGACGATTCCTATTTCGTTTGAACGAAAATGGGCTAGATCGTCAGGGCTTAAGTCGTATATATCTTGGTCGAAAAAAGTGACTTTACCAGTTGATGGTTTCTGCAAACCAGTCAATGCATTAAGAAGCGTTGATTTTCCTGAACCAGAAGGGCCGTAAATAATATTAAAAGTATTTTCATGTATTTGAAAATTGATATTTTTTAATATTTCTATCTTTTCATCACCAAGCGCGAATGATTGGTTAACACCGCTTATTTCAATTACTATTTTTTTATTTATATCAGTTATATCAGTCATATTTATTCCTATAATCCAAAAACTCGTTGCAAAGAGCTTAATATAATTGTTAAAACACTTTCGTTAGCGCGACCAATAATCGCCGATTGTGTTTCGCCTAGTCCAACGTTTCGTGCCTTGTCATATGAAACTGCTTGTAAGCTATAGACTTTTGACGTTGGTAAGTTTGATATAACGACGATATGTTCTGTTGTCATTTGAGCATCTTCACTAGTTTTATTATTGAATATTTTTGTTGCACTTCCTTCGGCATATCCAACTTGGCTAGTTGATGGTTCGTCTGTTTTCCATGAAATTATAATTTGTCCGCGGGCTTCTGCACCTGTTCCACGGATAGAGGATTCGACATTTACGCCAGATACGGTTGGTGGACGAGTATCGAGAGCTGTCCTAAAAATCTGTTTATCTGAAACCGCCATATTGCCATCGGCGTCGCGACTTTGGGCTATTAAGAAATACTCGCTATCATCTTCGAGTCCACTAATTTTGATTGTGTGTGATTTTTCAAGAGTTGCGGTGTAAATATCGGTACCGTTTGTACCAACCTTGCCATAGGTCACCGCTGAAGAGCTCGGTACATTTGTAGCCCACGTAACGCTTTGTGTACTAGTTGGTTCACCTTCGATTGGTTGGAAACTTAAATTAGATATACGAGGTCGTGGTGTGGTTGTAAGTGAAAATACATTACCACTATATTCACTTCCTTCACTATCAAATGAAGTTAATTGGTAGTAATACTTAGTACCATCTTTAAGTCCAGCTATTTCCATATTGTAGGTAGTTTCGCTAGAGGAAGTATTAATCGACTGCAACCCACCAAAGGATTCACTTTCTCCAAAATATAGATTTACCTTATTGGCATCGACGGAAGTAAAGCTAATTAAAGCACTTGATAGGCCTATTTTTGCAACATTTACCTCTTTAATTATTGGAGCAGGTTTGGTAGTAAACGTATTTTCTTGGCTTTCGCCAGTGTTTCCATCGGTGTCGGTCCACTTTACTTTGTAATAGTATGTTGTTCCGGCGGCTAGGTTATCTAAGTCTATTTGGTGAATAATAACCTGATCGGAACTACCAATTTCAGAGGCGCTATATTTGCCACTTTGTGTGCCAATTGAAACTTTTGAATCACTGACGCGATCGGTGGTCCACTGTATTTTAGTTCTTTTGGTAGTTGTATTGCCGGACTCTGGTTCACTAATTAAATTTGCTGGTTCAGTGAATTTACCAGTTGGCAATAATGATACCGAGGGGCTATTTGCGCTGCAGTTATTTGTACTGTCACAGGACACTACGCGATAATAGTAAATTTGCTGTTTAAGCCCAGCATCTATATATGTAGTGCTTGAACTTGTGCCTGATAATTCGTATGTAATATTGTCCGTTGAACGGTATATCTTGTAACTACTAATTCCAACCCCAGCATTAGATGGTATGTCCCATGTGATTGCTAGGCGCCAGTTGCTAGTTAACTTTACAGATACGTCAACAATGTCAATATTTCCAATTATACCTGGGGCCGTTGTATTCGCTGTGAAGTTTACGCTTTTATAGCTTTCGTAGTTAATGTTATTTGATTCATCTCGGGCAACAACATAAAGTGTATTTTTGCCAGGTTGGGTTGCATATGGCCCTGCCGATAGGGAAGTAATACCAGGGCCTGTGTAGCTACAGGTTATATTTGATGGTAGCGTGTTAATTGTATAGCAATAATTTAACTTTGTTTGGTCTCCTACGAAAGTCAAAGGAATACTCCAGCTAAATGAAAATGAATTTGTTTGATTATCTGCTGGGTTTGCAATAAGTGTTTGTGGCTCTGATGGCGAACCGTTTGTATTAATTTTTAAAGCAGCACTAACAAGTGAGGAACTAATATTCCCGGCTTGGTCCCAAGTTCGAAAATAAATTGTGTTCGTGCCGTCAAAGATATTATCGAAGTCAGGGGTCGGAATTGTGCTGTATACGCCATCATTAGTTAATAAATCTGTGCTGTCGCCGGAACCACTATGTGTATCGCCGTACCAAGCCGAATTTTCAATACGATATTGCAAGCCGGCTACTCCAGAAGCACCGTCGCTTGGCGCTTGGGCACCATTTGTTGGCCATGTAAAGGTAGCGTCTTTGCTGTTAATAAAGCCAGATGGAGAACTAATAAAACCTGGATTTGTTGGTGGGGTGTTATCGAATCTGAATCCGAAGGTAGTTGTCGTTGGATATGAGTTGCCGGATTTATCAATTGCCTTAACAACTAAATAATATGGTGTGTCTGATGTTAATAATGGGTCAGATAATATGCCAGCAGTCGACAAGTCAATTGAGTTGTCAGAAGTTGCAAATTGACAATTATTGCCCGTTTCTATAATGCTATTCCCAAATAAACCCTTTGAAGTTGTTGGGTTGGCGGTTTCGTTTTGGCCAAGATAAAGACAATAACCCAAAATTCCAGAGCCTTGATCATTACCGGCATCCCAGCTAAAAAATGGCGATGATCCATTTGTCCATCCATTGGGTAATATTGTCGATCCGTCTGCGGTTTTTTTAGCGATAATATTTTCGGCGTTAACATCTGGTGCGATGAGATCTGAGCTTGCCTCAATCGTAACTGAATTAAGCGTTACTCGCTGCGATCCATCACTTGTTATTATTGCTTGCCATTTAATACCATCAAAAGTCACTGGCAGTGACAAAATATGTGCATTGATGTCTATGGCGGGGTTTGAATCTGTTAAAGTATTTGATATTACCCAATTATTACTATCCCAATATAACCAACTATCTCCATTGTTATTACTTAATCTATAATTTATTGATCCACCATTAGTAGATTCATTTGTTGAAAAACTGGTATATGATTTTACGCCTGATTTTAAAGCGGCGTTGGCTAAGCTGATTGTTTGCTTTTCTTTACTGTATGGACTGGTTGTGAAAGTCGTTCGTGCAACCGTGCTTAACCTAACCTCATCAATTTTACCTTCAAAGTATCCCTGCGCTTCGCCACGACCACCACTGCCGAAGGTGCTACCTATATGAAGTGGCAAGCTATTGTCTGGTACGGTTACTGCGGCATTTCCACTGGCGTTTTCTACGCCATCTATATATATTTTCATAACTGAACCATTGTAGGTTGCGGCAATATGATGCCATTCGGTGTCTTGTGAAGTTTGTTCACTGGATAGAAAGGCATTGTTGCCATAGGACCAAACTGCAGCATCGACATTGGCTGAATTACCAGTACCTGCATAGAGTTTACCTTTGTAATCAATCAATGTTGAAACGTATTCGATTACGTTTGTCCAGCCACTGTTAATGCTATCACCACCAATTTGTGACCAGGTGCTACCATTCCAGCGCCAAACCTCTCCATCTCCTGCTGTATCGCCAATGCCTGCATAAAGCTCACCATTATATATGGTCATTGAGCGGACTCGTTCATAAGTACCGCCAGTCCAAGATCCGTTGATGTCATCGCCACCAATTTGTGACCAGCTTGCTCCGTTAAACTGCCATATTTCTGAATCATCAGTACTGCTGCCAAGTCCAGCAATTAATTTGCCGTCATAAACGCGCATCGTGTAAACTTCTTCGTAGTTTGTATTCCAACTACTGGAAAGCCCATCACCACCAATTTTTTCCCAAATTGAACCATTATATTTCCAAACTTCGGCATCTCCAACGGTTGATCCCAAACCAGCATATAAATTACCATCGTAAACGGCCATAGATAGCACATTTTCAATATTAATACCTGTAGCCCAGCTGCTATTTAAGCCATCACCACCGACTTTTGCCCATATACTACCATTCCATTGCCAAACTTCGGAATCGTTAGCTGAATTTCCAAGTCCGACATATAAATTACCGTTATATACAGTTAATGCATTAACTTGCTCATAATTAGTTGTCCATCCATTATTTAGACTATCACCACCGACTTTTGTCCAATAATTATCATCATAACGCCAAACTTCGGCGTCGTTTGCAGTCGTTCCTAACCCTGCATACAGAGCGCCATTGTATTGTTGTAAGGTATAAACGTTTTCAAATGTGTCGGCTGCCCAACTGTTTTTAATACCTTGACCACCAATAACATTCCAATCCGTACCGTTAAACTCCCACACCAAGGCATTTCCAGCAACAGTTACACCAGTTCCGACGTATAATTTTTCGTTGTATGTAGCCGATGATTCAACACTCTGTAGATTATAAAAACCCCAACTTTGGTTTACATAACCGCCGCCAGCCCATGTCCAGGCGGTGCCGTTCCATTCCCAAAATGTACCATTACCAGCGGCATCATATAAACCAGCAACTAATTTACCATCTCCATAAGCCAAAGCGTAGACGCCATCACCCTGATTTGTTGAAAAGCCACTGTTAATGCCATCACCACCAATTTTGGTCCAAGCGGTACCATTCCAACGCCAAATCTCGCCATCGCCATTACTATTGCCCAAGCCTGCATATAAATTTGTACCGTCATTTGTCATGGAAGCAACTAACTCATAAGTCGATGACAGCCAACCATTATTAATACCATCACCACCAATCTTTGTCCAAATGGTGCCGTTATATTGCCAAACATCACCATCACCTGCGGTTAAGCCAGTGCCAGCATATAGATTACCTCCAAAATAGTCCAAACTGCTAATGTATTCAATGTTATCGGCAACGGCCCAACTACTGTTAATGCCATCACCACCAATTTTGGTCCAAGCGGTTCCATTCCAACGCCAAACTTCACCGTCTGCGGCGGTATCACCAATTCCTGCATATAAATTTGTACCATCGTTACTTAGTGAGCGAACAGCCTCATATACAGTGTTCCAGCTGCTATTTAAACCATCACCACCAATTTTGGTCCAAGCGGTGCCATTCCAACGCCAAACTTCGGCATCTGTTGCACTTACTCCAAGTCCAACATAAATGTTGTCATTGTAAGCGTTCAATGATAATACCGCTTCAAATGTGTTTATTGCCCAACTGCCATTAACACCATCGCCACCGATTTTAGTCCACTGTGTGCAGCCGACAGATATATCACATCGCCAAACCTCGCCATCACCGGCTGCGTTTGTTCCTAAGCCGGCATATAAATAATTTCCATTTTTGACAAGAGCATTGACATCTTCAAATGTTTGATCGGCCCAGCTATTATTTATGCCATCGCCACCAATCTTTGTCCAGATTGTGCCATTCCAACGCCAAACCTCGGCATCGCCAGTTCCAAGTCCTAACCCAACATAGTGTGTTGTACCGTCAACGACGGTAGCCCGAATGATAGATTTTCCATCTTGATCCCAGCTATTGTTAGTGTCATTTCCAGCTTGTCGAACCCATGAATTAGCAGTGCTGCTGGCAATTTCGTAATTAATTTTTCCAGAAGTTCGGTCGTAATACAGTTTATAGCTACCTTTATCGACTACGCCTTGATCTTGACTTGAATTAGTTGAAAAAGTTGCGTTAAATTTTGTCCAAGCTTCAATTGTGCTTTGACCACCCATTGTTAGAGAAGGTGAGTCAACTGCTGTTAGATAGTCTCCATTGCCGTCGAGACCTAATGCATTATTTAATTTACCAACTGAAAAATTTGAATTGCCAATAAGTGTTGCGTTATTAGCATTACTTGAACTATCAATTGCAGTTGAGCCATCAATTTCATCCACATGGTACAGGGCGGCTGTGTCGTTATCATTTATATAATTTTGTGCCTTTAGTTGTGCACTAGTTCCATTCGTTTCTACTGTATTAGTATCGAATATAAAGCTAGCAATATTTGTGAAATCCCAGTTGTTAATAACGTCAGCCGCAAGTGTTGATTTGTACGAAAATAGGACAATTGCGGACACGACAAAAACATAGGGAACCAATATAGATATATGTACATGGGTATGATATTGCCATTCGTGCCATTTTTTATACCATTTAACGTGATTCATTAAATGTTTATGTGGTTTATATAGCGTGTAGTGATGAATCGTTTTAATAAAATGATGTAAAGATTTTAAAAATTGTTTAGAAATTCTTTTTGAGGCACGTCTAAATAATCTGAGCACGGCTCTCATATATAAGATATAACCAGCAATTATTTTACCCCGCTTAACCAAAAAACACCTCTTTTGTTTTTATTATACCAAATCGTATAAGCAATTGCGCTAGTGGTTTTATTATTATTTTTTTGCTATGCAAAAGCCAAGTTCGGATCTTGTGGGAGTCGCGCCAAAATAAAAACCCCACTTTACAGTGAGGTATTTATTTTGGTGAACCCGACAAGATTCGAACTTGTGGCCTTCGGCTCCGCAAGCCGACGCTCTATCCAGCTGGGCTACGGGTCCAAAATGTGAGGCTAGATATGATAAATCATATAAGACCTCACGTTTCATGTAACTAGAAGGTGCTTTCGACCGTGAACGGCAGAATAGATGATATTGTACCACAGGATGGTGGTGTAGGTAAATAAGTCTAGAGTCGAAGTTTGCGAATAACAATGTCAACGAAATCAAGTTTAAGCGTTTCCATTGGTAATCTGGCACCCAAGATATCTACAAGTTCTTCACCAACTTTTTCCGGGAAGTAAACTGATACAGCTGGGGCAAAGCGTTTGGTTGGAATTAATACAATTGAGTTTTGATCATGATCACGGATTAAACCGAATGCTTTAAATTCGCTAAAGTGGTAGAGTCTTTCGCCAATATATAGTCCTTGATCACTGCTTAGCGTGTAGTCAATTATTCTAGGTGGGCGACGTGAGAAGACGATTACAGCTGCGGCCATAACTATGACTAGGGCTGAAAATGTGTAAGATTTTAATAAGAAAATGTCGATTGCAATAAAGGCTAATATAACAATTGAAAAACCGATAAACCAAGTTGCGTTTTTTTCGTTGTCTATGTATTCATTTGCAGCCCAATGAATTGGTGCATTGTCGATTGTTGATTTTTTGGGACCGGTATTATTTCCAATAGTATTTGGCTCATCAATAGACGGTTCGGGAGTATACATCTCTGTCATTTTTTCAGAAGTTGGTTCTTCCGCGGCTTTTTCCCAATAGTTTTTCTGATGGTCAGGTTGCATGAATTTATTATAGCATGAGAATAATACAGCAGATATTGTGTAAATCTAATTAGCTTGAATATGCGGTGCGTTAAAAACTTTTGTGTATAGTTCGTCGACAATTCTTTTTTGATTAGCGCCAGAAGATGCATAGTGGTCAAGTCCCGGTGCGGCATTTACTTCGTATACACTATATTCAGAATTTGCCGAAGATATGTCTTCACAGGCAAGATCAACACCACATAGTCGAAGATTAAAATTTTTGGCAATTATTTCAGAAAGCTCAACCCAATGCGGTGAAATAATATCACTAACATCAGTTGACGTACCTCCTGCAGAAAGATTTGAGACAGAAATTAATGTTACATTTTCGTTATTGGCTGGTATATAATTTAAGCTAATATTTTGTTTTTTAAGGTGCTTAGTTATTCTTATATCGGTCAAATCTAGGTTGGTGTTTCGTCCATCTGTGATGTGTTTTTCTTGAAGTTTATTGACCAAGGTCTCTATATTGTCGAGACCATTTCCAATCACAGCAAGTGGGGTTCTTTTGTAGGCGCTGATAAGTTGGCCGTCCAAAATTACAATTCTATAATCTGGCATATTGATTAACTTTTCAATAACGGCAATCCTTACATTCTTCTTTTCGTACATCTCTAAAAATTCTGCTAATTCACCGTCATCATCAACTCTAAAAACATCCGTGCCTTGTGAGCCATTAATGGGTTTTATAAAGATTGGATAACCTATGTAATCGTGTATGTATTTTTGGGCCTTGTCTGATGTTTGCATCTCAAAATTGTTTTTTCGGTTTTGAATTGGACTAATTGCTTTTTCCCAAGACGGTAATAGAAATTCTTTACCATCTGGACAATTAATGCCAATTTTTCGGAGCATAAATTTTGTAAAACCCTTATCTTTTGCAAGATCGGCGGATGCGGCTATATTTAATCCTAAATCAGCCCCATATATAATTCGGAAAGTTCCATCAATATAATTAATACGTGAAACATATCCATATTCCGGTTCAACGATTATATCTTTAATGTTTGTTAATTTACCTTCTTCAAAGAGACGTATAAGGCTGCGAGTTATGTAGGGATAGTGAGGCTTCATTAGGCTATATTAGCAGAGGTTTAATGTGGAAGTCTATGAGTAGGGAGCGGGGAGGAGGGATTTGAGGAGGAGGGGAAGTTATTATAAATGATGGGGAGAGGGGAGATATCGGCCTTTGGCCTTCTCCGCTCATTTGTGAAAAAATGTAAACACTTTTTCACTTCAATCGCTACGCCGAACACCCGCTCGTCCCGCCTTTGGCGGGACCGCGGGAGTTCGGATCTTCTCTCACGTTAAAATAAAATTACGACCACGCGGGTCGTAATTTTATTTTGGCGGAGGAGGGGAGATTCGAACTCCCGCTCCAGGTTTCCCCAGACTAATGATTTAGCAAACCATCCCCTTGAGCCACTTGGGTACCCCTCCGTACTGGAACTTGTTTATTGTACCATATCAAAAACAGTCGGACCAGATATAAAAAATAGTCTGATTTTAATCGTGCGGGTCCTGCCGCTTTGGTCTCCCCTAGAATTTTTTATTGATTACAATAAAACAATTTTAGGGGGTCCCCACCAAACGTCACCCGTGATATTTACTGAAGTCAGATTTACTATTTTTTTGTTGTTTGCTTTGGGTTAGTTTTAACATGCTGTAAGCAATAATCTACCAATAGACCACTAGCCGCCATAACTCTTACTCAATAATAAGACAACCCTTTAAATTACCGGAAAAGAAAAGTCTAGGTGACGTTGCTATCCGAGTATGTTTGAGTCAAGTCGAGTTACGCAGGATACAAAGTTATCTAGACTTTTCTTTTGCCGCGTAATTTGGACTGGTTGTCGTTTATTGGGGAAGAGGGAGGGCGTAATGGCAGAACGAAGTGAATGGCAGGACCCGCAACATTAAAGTGGGACTGTAGTTTCGGTTGACGTTTTTGGAAACTATAATGCAGAACTTGCTTCATTAACATGAAGTTGTTCTTTACCGTATCGTCAATATATGATATAATATAAGTATCGTAATGATTAAGAATATCTATATATCTATGGTGATTTCAATACTTATCTCAATCGGAGTTGTGTTCGTATTGCCAACAATTGCTTACGGCGCTAGCGCGATTCAAAATGGGGCTGATTTAGCACACGGAGACGGGCAACCGATTGCCTTATTCGGTGATTCTGGAATATTTACACAAATTAGTAACACTTTATTATTTATTGTGGGGGCTTTGAGCGTAATGATGTTAATCGTAGGTGGCATAAGATATGTGATATCTGGCGGAAATACAGCTTCAGTCACTGCTGCAAAAAATACAGTTTTATATGCGATAGTTGGAGTTGTAATCTCAATGGTTGCTTATGCCTCGATTAATTTTATTCTTACGACGCTTGTAACCGGTGGTTCATCGGCTGGAACGAATATATAATATTTTACTTTACAAATTAATTAATGTGAAATAAACTTAGCTAAAGCTTAATTATAACTAACGTAAAATTGATTGTTTACTTTAATTAAATTATAGGGGGTGGCCAAATGCCAAATAAAAAAGTAGTCAAAATAAGCACATTAGATTATTATCTTGTAAGTATTCATGGTGACGACGGTCATCATGTTTTTATTAAAGAGGCAGATAATGCCTATTTTTTATCTTTACTAAATAGGCTATTAACCGATAATAAAACAGTGGAGTTGGTTGCTTATTGTTTGCGGTCAGACCAAATTGTTTTACTATCAAATCAAATCAGTTGTAGTGGTGTTGCTAATTTAATGCATAGTATAATTATCAATTATAATAAATATTATTTTGATAAATATGCCGTTGAGGATGTGTTGTCTGAGGGTGAATATGTGGTGTCAAAAGTGCTTCCCAAAGATATATTAAAGGCTAGCTTTAAAATTCACACTAATACGGACGACTGGGTTAACCATGAATACTCATCTCTAAGGGCTTATTTGTATAACGATACACCAGATTGGTTAACGAAATATCATATATCCGATTTGTATGGATCGGCCATTAAGTACCTCGATTTTTTAAATAATTGTGATGAAAAATAAGGCGTTGAGAGTTGTTTAGTAGTAGCATTACGTGCCAAAAACCGCTAAACTATTAAGAATGAAATTACTATACATATTTTTGATATCAATGGTGCCACTAATTGAACAAAGGGGCGCAATACCAGTTGGTATAATTGGTTACCATATTAGCCCGATGTTAGTGTTTGCCGTTAGTTTATTGGGTAGTTTTGTGCCGGCACCATTTATTTATTTATTTTTTAATAAAATTCTTGCATGGATGAAGACAATAAAAAAACTTAATTGGTTTACGAACTTTATTGATAAAAAAATTCAAAAAGGCTCGAAAGATATGGAAAAGTATAAAGAAATCGGTCTTATTGCCTTCGTGGGGGTTCCTTTGCCTACAACTGGTTTGTGGACCGGAAGTGCGATTGCGGCTTTTTTGGGAATGAATTTCAAAAAATCAATGATTTGCGTATTTTTGGGAGGCGTAATATCAGCAGCAATTATCACTGCTTTGTCTGTGCTAGCTCCAGCTATTTTGGGCCTCTAACGCTTTGTCTTAAATAAATAATACGCTTCCTAGAAGCGTATTATTTATTTGATTACATTTTGTTCTATTTAACAGTAAGTGTTTGCTTGACGCGTTTTGAAACCATAAAATATAGAGCAAATAGACCATTAATCACGATTGTCGTAATAATCGTACCAATTGTTATTCCAATATTTGATTCTTCATAACTTGATAATTCGGTAGCTGCAACAATAACATTAATTGAGATAAAAAGTGTCGCAATGACAAAGGCGGCTATACTTGTTGTGATCGCAAACTTTTTATGTAATGCAATCAAAACCACACTCAGTAAGTAAGTTATCGCAAGTGGTAGGGCAAATATAGCAGTTATAACACCAGCAGATGTGTTCATTGTGTCCAAGCTAAAGACAGTTGAAAAGAAAGCAGTGATAAAACTAATGCCACCTATTGAAAATATTATTAACCAAAACATAAGCCATCCGGAAAGACCGTCTAATGACTTTTGATTAGTTATATTAACATATTGAATTTGCTGTTGTGCTGGATTCAAATTTGGTGATTTTGGTTCAACCGAAGGGTCTATAATTGGTGCTTTATTATCTTGGTGACTCGTTGATTTAGAAGATTGATTTTCCACTTTTTTGTCCTTTTGTTTTATCTTGTTGTTACCTTATGTATATCGTAAAAATGCAAAAAATGCAATGTTGAGACTCAGGTTGGGCCAGCTAAAAAATCAGTTAACTGAAATCTTATAGGTTATAATAATTCTATGATTAATATTCGAAAAATTGTTAAAAAAATTATTCCAAACAATATTTTTAAAAAAGTTGAACCAGTTGGTCATTTAATGGAGGCAGTTTTATTTAGCGTCCTATATGGCTTTCCCTCTCGTAAAATGCATGTTATTGGTGTGACTGGTACGAACGGCAAAACAACTACGACGTTTTTGATACAAAAAATGTTACACGAAGCTGGTTTTAAAGTAGGTATGCTAAGTACGGCCGCCTACGGTGCAGGTAATGATATTAAACCTCAGATTAATCACATAACAACTGCACAAGCTAGCATATTGCAAAGTCGATTACGTGATTTTAAACGGGCCGGCGTTGAATGGGTTGTTTTGGAAACATCTAGCCATTCATTAGCTCAACATCGAACGTGGGGTGTTAATTATGAGATTGCAGTGGTAACTAATGTTACTAGTGACCATCTTGATTACCATGGTACCTTTGATAATTATTTGGAGGCAAAACGACGTTTATTTAGATTAGCAGCAAAAAATGGTCGCAAATTTGGCGTCGTTAATGCCGATGATCCAAACGCTAAAAAATTTTCCGACAGCACACCTCGTACGATTTCTTATGGTATAAAAGCGGGTGAGTTGAAAGCCAGCAATGTTAAACTGGCGGCTGATCATTCTACCTATGAAGCAATTATCGGTAAAGATAAATATGATATTAGAATTAATATTCCTGGTAAATTTAATATTAGTAACAGTTTAGCTGCCGTGGCAGTTGGGCGAGAGTTGGGACTAAGCAAGCAACAAATCGAAGATGGTATATCAGCACTTAAGGGTGTCGAAGGCCGTATGACAGTGATTGATGAGGGCCAGAAATTTAAAGTAATTGTTGATTACGCTTCAACGTCAGATGCTTTTGAAAAATTATTTGATAGTGTTCGGCCGGTTACGAAGGGTAAATTAATAGCTGTTTTTGGTTCAGCTGGACGTCGTGATGAAGCAAAGCGTGCGATTCAGGGTGAAATTGCTGGAAAATATAGCGACGAAGTTGTTTTGACTGAAGAGGATGACCGAGATATTGATGGTAACTTTATTTTAAGTCAAATTGCTAGCGGTGCCGAAAAAGTAGGAAAAATTAAGGATAAAAATATGTTTCTTATCTTGGATCGCGAAAAAGCGATTAAATTTGCTTTGACCCGCGCCAAAGATGCTGATGATACGATTGTTTTATTGGGTAAAGGCCATGAAAAGACAATTGAACGTGCTGATGGTGTACATGATTGGAATGAAATTGAAGTTGCTAAAAAATTACTTCGATTGCTAAATAAAAATTAGTCAATTGTTAGCGTTGTGCATCGTATGTAGCCACCGCCTTTAGCAAGTTCGGTTATTTCTGGTGACAATATATTCATGCCACGTCGTTTTAATTCGGCAGATAATAGGGGAGCTTGGGAGCTCATTATAACTGTATCTCCAGTTGAGACTAGGTTGGTCGCAAAATGGTTTTGAGCCTCAGCAATTGACACTTCGATTTTATCAACACCATCAAGTGACGCTAATAACGTACGGCTTTCTGATGTAAATGCATCAGGGCAGTAGGCAATAAGGCCTTTTTGGTCGTTTTCTGGGGCTTTAATTATCGCTAGGGATAAATCAAGGTCGTAAAAAAAGCTGTCAGGCCAACCGGATGCAGTGTTAATGACAGAATTACCATCAACGTCACATTGAGGAATAGTTTGAAGCTGTATTCTTTCATAGCCAAGGGTTTCGGCTACAAATTTTTGCGCTTCTGCGTCACTTCGATAGCCGCTTCCACAGAACAAATAATTGCCACAGGCTAAAGTATCACCTTGGCCACTGAATTTAAGATTATTTGGAACATGAACAACTTTTTTACCAAGGCTGATCAGGATTTTTTCAGCGTAAGCTTCTTCGGTTTTTCGAGCGTTAGGCAGCCGAGCTAAAACAGCCGTGTCGCCGCGTACGAGCGCCCAGTTGGCAGTATAGACTCCATCTTGGCTATCTGTAGGTGATGGCACGGAAGTGACTTTTATGCCAGCTTGAATCAATAGTTCTCGTATGGCTTGATGCTCTTTAATTGCTTTGCCGTGGTCAACTAACTCTTGATGATAATAAGGATTAATTTTTTGGTCATTATTAAAATTATTGGCGTCCGACATTAAAATATGATTGTTCATTTATATACCTCTGAAAATTGATTAACAGTACTAATCTTAGTTGGTTAGCTGTTATTTCGCAATTAAATTAATCTTATTTTTTCAAAACTACCTGGCAAACTTAAAAATCTTTTGCTAAAAGATAGCTTGAATCCCATGTAGCTTCGCCCCTTTGACCGAGATGCTCCATGAAAGTCTATTACATTAACGCCCATTTTTTCAAATGCGGATGTGTATGACTCGTAATAGATTGCTCGTCCAATTTGGCAGTTTCGGCCTTCATCAGTGAGGCCGGTATACATAGATAGTAATAGTTTGTCGTCATCTTTATTACCAGTAATATCAGAAAGGCCGGTTTCTACTAGATAATTCAATAAAAACCCGTCAAGATTTTTTGTTTCAATATTATAAGCTAGGACCGCTTGGCATTTCTCAGACAACTTTTTAAATATAGCTATGTCTTTTGGAGTAATTTCGAGTCTTTTTGCTGCAATTAGGTAAACTTCATAAACCTGTCTTAGTTCTTCGTCAGATAGTTCGTTTTTGATAACAATATTTGCTTTTTTTAGACCATTTCGAACTTGATTCATTTCAGAATGAGGTAGATGTAGATCATCTTGAATAACAAGTAATGTTTCTTCGTCTTGTATATATTTTGCTTGTTTAAAACCGGCCGCTTTAACTTTTTTAACAACTTCAATTGATTTTTTATTTTCGTAAATAGTAGGGAGGTCGATTTTAGTTTTTGTGAATTTTAGAGATTTAATGTGATTTAAAAAGTTGTCAAAACCTTGTTTAGAATCACAATTTGGGCCAAGTGGGATATAGATGCTTTTGAAAAATAGTTTTTTTGACATTTGATAACGGTACGAAAAACCATCGCCTTTATAAAAATGATGTCCGAGTTCGGGAAACTGTGTTGGGTCAAATAAATACATTAAAATTCCAATTTATAGCGTAAGTTTTAATACTATAACCTCATTGTAACTTTAAACAGACTAAAGCGAAAGTCTAGCTAAATATAAATCAGGGGTGTGTTAGTAGAACATTTTTTTAAAAACTAAAGAATATAGACGATATATTATTCGCTCGCCAATTTTATTCCATACCTTGTATTGAGGCTGACGAACGATAATATCATAAGCGCCGATAAAATCCGTAACTTTTTTATTAAAGCTAGTTTTAAATAAGCCAATTCCATAGTGGGGGTGATCTTTATTGTCAATTTCCATTGCGGGTGGGGTACCGCATAGGTCATAACTTTTTACATCTTTTGATTTGAGCCATTCAATAATATGCCATTGGAGTGCGTGACTGGCGCCATATATAGTCTTATCCTTAGTACTGCCGCCGTCTTTGTATGTTGCTTTGCCACCATAGACTAAGACAAAGGCGCCTGCAATCGGACTACTTTTGTCATAAGCTAAAAATAGTGCTCCTAAATCGCTATCAGTAAATGTTTTCCAAAAGTTTTTGTAATAATCTGCGCTACGAATAGTAATTGATTTATTGGCCATTGTTTGACTAATTAGATTGGCCATTATTTGAAGATTATTGTCGTTTGGTTCAACCAATTTGGTTATAATGCCATCACGTTTGGCACGATTGATTGCATAACGAGATTTTTGTGGAAGGTCAGTCATTATTTCATCAATATCTTTTGAAAGATTAAGTATAACAGTTGAAGAATTTGCTTGAATTGGTCGTGACAACATTAGACCAAGGTTTGATAAATCGGTCATATTCTTATCGTTTTTGATTAGCTCTGGTTCAATCTTGATTATAAAAACGCCATTTTTATGAGCAAATTCTTTTAGTGTTTCAATTAACAATTTAATTTCACTAACCGTATTTAATCCTGGACCTTTTGGAATATACCAAATCTTACCTAGGCCAAGTATGAATCGTTCATGAATTGTAACTGCGCAAAGGTCGGTTACAATTAGCCTAATTTTCCAACCCGTTTTGGCTTTTATGTTTGCAAGTTCAATGCTTTGGGCTATATTGCCACCATCTGGATTAGCTATAACTAATTTATTCCAGTTATTTTTTTCTTGTTGTGATGCAAAGCGAATTGTCATTGGTGTCTATTGTAATATTAAACCCAGTAAATTAGAAGGAATTAAAATACCCGCGAAGGTGCGGGTATCTTTTGTTTTTGAATTTTATTGTTAAATTGTTGGATGTGTTGGATTAGATAGATAATCAATTTCTTTGATGATATCTAGTAGTGCTTGGGCGCGCATAGTTTCATCTGAAATACCTTGAGCGGCGGTGTGGGCTGTTGCAATTAAGGTTTTATCGTCAGTACTGCGAAGTAATAATAAATATATATTAAATTTCTCTTCAGCTGCAAGATTAAGCTTGTCGACAAGTGGTCGAAGCTCAATTAAAGCATCTTTTTTAATACTTTCTAGATCGTCAGAGTTAGCGATTGGTGCTGAAAATGCTGGAGGATTATAGCCAGTGATTGGTGGTTGTGGGGCCTCAACTATTGGTTTGACTTCTGGTTCAGGTGCCTTAACGGGTTCAGTAGGAACAGTAGCAACTGGAGTCTCTTCAAAATCCAAATTATTATCGGTTAATTGCGAAACACCGGCCAAAACTTTGGCTAGTTCTTGATCGTCACTAATTGGTTGTGTTGTTTGCGGTTGAATATCCATTGTCCACCCCTGGTTTTATTCTTATGCTTATTTAATAAATACTGTATCATAGATATATAGATTATATCAAGGGAGGTGGACGAGTATGTTGGACGATATTAATGTGTTGAGGCAATACGATCCGAGCGGAGCGCTTTCGATTGTGTCCGATCAATACAATCAAGTAAAATTTGAAGCTAAAATTGTAAATGGAAATCACGATAATCGACCTATTACTAATATTGTGGTTACTGGAATGGGGGGATCGGCATTAGCGGCACTATTAGTTAAATCTTGGCTTAAGCCAGAATTGAATATTCCATTTGAAGTAATTCGTTCATATGATTTGCCAGCTTATGTTGGTCAAAATACTTTAGTTATTGCCAGCAGTTATTCTGGTAATACGGAAGAAACTGTCAACTGTCTAAAACAAGCCGAGTCAAAATATGCTCAAATTGCAGTTATTGCATCGGGCGGACATCTAGTTGGCATGGCTGAAAACAATCAAATTGCGCATGTAGTTTTGCCTGGAAATTTTCAACCTCGTATGGCTGTTATATATAATCTGTGTGCGCTTGTGGCATTATTGGCAAACTTTGGTATTGTGTCACATGATAAGTTTGATGAAATTGCGAATAAATCAGATTGGTTGCAAAAAGAAAGCGCAGTTTGGGGGCCAGAATCAAATACTGAAAATAACTATGCTAAACAACTTGCCCTTAAAGCAGTTGGTAAAACGGCAGTATTTTATGGCGGTACGCTAACTGCACCGGTTGCCTATAAATGGAAGATTAGCTGGAATGAAAATGCTAAAAATGTGGCTTTTTGGAATGAAATTCCAGAATTTAATCACAATGAATTTATTGGTTGGACGTCTCATCCAGTTGAAAAGCCATTTGCTATTTTCGATATCGTTAGTAATTTAGAGCATCCACAAATTCTAAAACGTTTTGAAATTTCCGACCGTTTGCTTAGTGGCCAACGTCCAAAATCGACTGTAATAAATCTCGCTGGCAACACAATTATCGAACAGTTGTTGTGGGGAAGTATATTAGCTGACTTTGTTAGTGTTTACGTTGCAATTCTAAACGGGGTAAATCCAACGCCCGTTGATTTGATTGAAAAATTCAAGATCGAATTAGCTTAGTTATATTGGTGCAAAGATTCAATCGGGTCTTTGCGAGAAGCCTTGATGGCTGGATAAATTCCAAATAATATTCCAACGCTCGTGGAAACTGCCATAGCGATGCCGAATATTTGCCAGCTAAAGGCAGGTTCAAAGGTTAGAAAAACACTAACTCCAAATGCGGCAATATATCCAAAGATATATCCGCCGATGCCACCGCCGATGCTGATAATTAGTGATTCTATTAAGAATTGCCATGAAATATCGGCGTTATTGGCGCCAAGTGCTTTTCTAATGCCAATTTCGCGCGTACGTTCTGCAACTGTCATTAACATAATGTTCATAATACTAATACCGCCGACAATAAGTGATATTATTGCAATAATTGCCGTAATCCCAGCTACAGCATAAAACAATTGGCTGGTTGGTTGCGAAATTTGAGCACCAGTAAGTACAGCAAAGTCAGTTTCACCGCTGTGATTTTTTAAGAGTATTTTATTTATATTGGTCTTAGCTTGATCTAGATCGATAATTGAATTTGTTTTAATGTCTATTTGTTGGATTTGGACAATATTTTGATTTAGTTCCTTGCCCGAAGCTAAATTTATAATAGCTGCATTGTCAAAATCAATCAGATTATAGTTTATTGGCTTATTGATACGTGCCAAGATGCCAATTACTGTAAAAGCTTTCTCTCGGATCACAAGGGTTTTCCCAATAGACGACTCCGTTCCGAAAATATTAATAGACAGCTGCTTGCCAATTACGACGGTATTTTTGTTAACAGAATCATCCAAAAATTGACCATCACCTAAAATAAGGTCAGATATTATAGCTAGTTGAGGTGTGGTGGCGACAATTGTTGAATCACTTGGGGCAACGGAATCGGCTTTAATTGAACCGCCGATAATCATTAATGGGGCAATTGATTTAATCTGTGGTATTTTACTAATATCTGCTATATCAGCCTCTGTTAATGGGCTAGCTGTATATTTTGTATTTGCTTGAGGCTGCATTATATCGGTAATTGAATCTGACGTGCTGCCAGGCCGAACTACGGCAATACTGCCTCCCAATGAGTCAATTTGACCGCTAATGACCTTGCTAGCCCCGTTACTGAGCGCTAAGACCATGGTAATACTTGCTACACCTATGCCAACGCCAAGCATTGTAAGGGCGCTACGAAAGCGGCTGCTTCGTAGCGATTGATGGGCGTTTTGAATATGATTAATTAACAAAAAGTGCATTTTATTTTTTCCTCTTTTTCATTCTTCGAATGTATTTCTTGCGCAATCGCCTGGTAGATGGTTGTTTTTGGATATCCATTGCAACCGAAGCGGGGACCGGAACCTCCATCATGACGATTGAGGCATTTTTTGTATCAGTATCAATTTTCCCGTCTAGCATTGTAATGACACGACTGGCATAAGTCGTTAATCCAGGATTGTGGGTAACCATAATAATTGTATTGCCACGGTTATGCAGGTCGGATAGTTCTTCCATAATAATATGGCTAGCCTGTGAATCTAGGTTACCAGTTGGCTCATCGGCCAAAATAATTGATGGATCATTTACTAAAGCTCTGGCGATCGCGACCCTTTGTGTTTGACCACCAGAAAGTTGGTAGGGCATGTAATATTCGCGCTCATTCAAGTGAAAGTTACTTAATATATTGCTGGCGATTTTTAATCGTTTGGTTCGCGTAATGCCTTTATACACAAGTGGTAACGCTACATTTTCAATTACGTTAAGTCGCGATATCAAATTAAAACTTTGAAAAACAAATCCAATTTGTCGACTTCTAATTTTTGCCTGCTGGCGTTTTGTCATCAAGGCTACTGACTTACCATTCAGTTCATATTCTCCGTCAACTGAGCGATCAAGTAACCCCAAAATGTTTAGTAGGGTTGTTTTACCGCAGCCACTTGGACCCATAATTGCGACAAATTCGCCTTTTTCTATATCAAGATTGATGCCATTTAGCGCAAAAGTTTCGGCGTCACCAATTCCAAATCTCTTTTTGAGATCTTGCAGACGTATAACTGGTGTTTGGTTGTCTTCTGCCATTTACCCCCATTATGAGAGTCTACTTAATTTCCTGCAACCAATATACTAAAGTGAAATAAACAACTGTTATAATTATATAAGCTTGGAGAGATGGCCGAGTGGTTGAAGGCGCACGCTTGGAAAGCGTGTGTGGCAGCAATGTTACCGCAGGTTCGAATCCTGTTCTCTCCGCCAACTTAAAATCCGACCTGCTTGGTCGGATTTTAAGTTGGCTGCGATTCCAGGATCCGAACCTGCGAACTTTTGCGAAGCAAAAACCGCAGAGTTCGGCGTAGCGCAGTGAAACAAAAATGTGTTTACATTTTTTTGTGAACAAGTGGAGAAGCGAAGTAAAACGAAGTACTATCCTGTTCTCTCCGCCATAAAAATAAGTTAGTTATTCGGTTAACTTATTTATTAAGTAGCACTTGTTAGATTATGGTCAATATGATTTAATATAGCTAATAATGGCTATTTTTGAGATTACCTATCTGTTTTAATGATTATTAATTTTGACCAATTAAAGAACATCAGAAGTGACAATAAAAATAAAACGATAATTATTTGCGCTGGATGGTTTGACATGTTTCATGCCGGTCATTTAAATTTTTTAAATAATGCCAAAAAACAAGGTGATATGCTTGTTGTAGTTGTTATGAATGACTTGGGTGTTAAGCCACTTAAGGGTGAAAATCGTCCATATATGCCAGAAGACCAGCGCACTTCGATAGTCGATAACATTAAGAGTGTTGATTTCACTATAATTAGCGAAAATAAATTAGAATTATCAAATTTTATCAGACAGTATGGCATTAGCGAAGACTATAAAGAACAATTGTTATGGAAGGAATATATTCCAATAATAGCAGAGCTAAAACCCGATAAAGTATTCTCTCTACGAGAAACGCTAAACCCCAGTCTAATAAAATATTTAGACAATAAGGGAATAGAGGTGTTATATACGAATTATTATGAAGGGGTATCGACTACTCTTTTGAGCAAAGCCATTCTGTCCTCTGACCATAATATTTGCTAAACTCATCCATCTTAGTCTAAACTTAAGATATGAAATCATCTCGCGAATATGAAGTAGAGGTTAGGTCTTATATACCAGAGTCTGAGTTTCAGGATGTTCTAGAAAAATTAACTGATTTATTTGGTAAACCAGTTGCTGATAATCTAAAAACCTTTCTTTTTCGAAATGAAAAAAGTAATGGCCGAATACGAATTGTGAAAGGCAGTGATTTTGGAGTATTAACTGAAAAAATAGGCAACTACACCGATAAATCGCGAGTTGAAATAGAAAAAGATTTCAATTTTAGTGAAGTTGGCGATATTCTAAGTGAACTTAACGGGAAAGGCCTTAATAATTGTACTTATTTATTAACAACCAGTTATAGATTTTTGGGTCCAAATAGTCAGGTATTGTATTTGGCAAAACATGAAAACCTGGGTAATTTTTTGGAAGTGGAAATTATGACAAATGATCAGTCAAAAATACACGAGGCACATAAAGCCGTTTGTAAAACATTGGCTGATTTAAATTTGAAAGAGTTGCTGGCTGCTGATTATCAAAAAATGATGAATGGTTTGTATGCTTTGTCAAAACCGGTCGCAAATTATATTGAACAAATCTCTCCGTTCTAGTAAAACACCCATGAGCTAATAAATAGTTGCATTAAAGAGTATAATATAAGATACAAAGAGGGTAGTGTATTAAACTTAAATGGGGAGATTATATGGTCAATATCAACGACGTTTATAGATGCGAAATTTGTGGAAATATTATTGAATCTGTTCATGGTGGTCACGAATCATTAGTTTGTTGTGGCCAAACAATGACAAAAATGGAGCCAAAATCTGGTCCCGAAGGCCAAGAAAAGCATTTGCCAGTTATTGAAAAAACAGGCAACAAAATTGTTGTAAAAGTTGGTTCAATTTCTCATCCTATGGTCGAAGAACATTATATCGAATGGATTGAGATTATCGTCGGGAATAAAACCCAAAGGGCTTTTTTGAAACCAGGTGATGAGCCAATTGCTGAATTTGAAGTTGTTAATGCTAACGAGTCTATTACGGCTAGGGCATACTGCAATATCCACGGTCTTTGGGCTACAAATCTTTAATAATTATAGATAGGATTAAAATTTGCTATGGAAATAAAGCTTGGTGAATACGAACATTATAAAGGTGACCACTACGAAGTTTTAGGTGTTGCCAGACACAGCGAAACACTGGAATATTTAGTTGTTTATCGTGCGCTTTACGGCGAACACGCTCTTTGGATTAGGCCATACGAGATGTTTATAGAAAATGTGGAAATTGAAGGCAATATTTTGCCAAGATTCAAGTTTATAAAATAATCAAAATTATAATGCCGAGATGGGTATTATAGTTTTTTTATATATTCTTCAGAATTCTTTAGTAATTGTTTAAGCGCTATTCTACCAAGACCTTTTATTACAGGTTCTTTGTCTACCCAAATATTTCGTTCTGGTGAAACTGTTCCCCCGGCAATTGGGGTGTTTTTAATCAAAGCAAGAATCTCGTCTTCAAGTTTATATTGCCAGCTATTTTTATCTGGATTCACAATTAGATTATTTCCATTTTCAATGCGATCTTTTATGGCTAGGGTTGCGGCAACGGTCCAGGTCGTATTTGCATCGGGATACATTTGAACGCTCAATCTTTTTGCGCCTGGATGCTTTTTTTTAAGCTCGTCTGTATACAGAACTACACTTCCGTCCGGTAGTACATAATATAGTTCGCTATGATCTTTGGAAGCGTTAACTGCATTTAGCACTCTGTTATCAAGTTCCTGGGCTAATCTCGGGAGTCCGTTTCTTCTACAACCTTCGGCAGCTTGGTATGTGTCGACCGGCCAAGAAGTACTTGAACTGTGATATTCAGCGACTTTTGGATCTATTTCTGGATTGACCGGGCGGCATCTAATTCCTACGTCTGTTAAAAGATTTAAAAAGGTTTCTTTGATAGTTGCGGATATATATTTCTCTTGCTTATCTTCTGGTAATCTTTTGAAAATATCAGTATTTAATATCCAAGCAGCATCGGATTGTATAGTTTTAATCTGTCTTTCTTTGCCGAGCCAATCTTTGTCTATAGCAGACGCAAAGAACTGTTTATCTTTCATCCAAAACTTGTTGATTACATTTTTAGTAATTGAATCAGCGGCGGTTTGCCATTTTTTTGATTGATTAGGGTTTGTCTCTGAAAATAGTTTTGCAGAGGCAGATAAACTATCGGCCGCTAGTGCCTGTATATTCAAATAGGCTATTGGTTTAGCGACGTTAAGCATTGCACCGTCTTCTCGAATATAGCCAGTTGGCGAATCTTTCCAAGTTTGGTGCATCGGACTGAGAATATTGTGGTGCTCAACTTCTACCAAGCCGGATTCTGCTATATGATTAAAAACCCAATTTGTTGCTTCAATTGTACTTTGCCCAATAGTGATTTCTTTACCATCATTGCGGATGACTTTTTCATTTAAAATGTCCGGGTTTTCTTTGGCATATTCAGCTACTAATGTCGTAAATAGTGGCGTTGAATCTGAAGAAAAGTAGGTCGTCATTTGTTCTGCATTGCCGCCGTATATCAATGAAGCCACAGTTTGACCTATTTTTTTGGTCTTAAAAACACGGCTCTCGTGATGGATATGACCAGCTTCTTCACCAGATATATTTCTTTGTTTTGTACCCTGAAGGCTGGCTAGGCGTAAGATAACATCATAAGCGACCTGAGGCATAACGTGAAGCAATGTTAGAGCTGTAATTTCAGAGTCGCGACCAAAGGTAGCATTGCTATAATTAGCGCCTAAACTGGTATATAAGTGGTTGCCAGGTTTAAACAATTCATTGAATACAGCCAAAGTATCTGGCGTGCCAGGGTCATTATCAATAATGGCGTCGTCGACGACTGATATGGGTGTCTCAAACCTAAAATCTTGGCTTCCTTTAAGCATTATAATATTATAGCATAAAATAGGTTATAAGTAAATAAATATTACTAACGACAACCCTTAGAAGCTAGGTTAGATATTAATTGGTTATGATATTCTTATAATATAAAACAGTTATCTAACAAAAGGAGCTATATGAAAGAAGAAGTGATTGAAAAAGAAATCGAAAGCAAAATAGAAAAAAATCTTGAAAATTGCTGTAAAAATGGTCACAAAAACCATCATTATGGTCATGGTGGCGGTGATGGGGTATATTGTCTTGGTGTTATCGGTGCAGCTATCTTTTTTATAGGTCAAGCGACTACTTTTTGGATGGGTGCATTAGGTTTACTAAAAGCATTCATCTGGCCAGTGTTCTTTGTTTATGAGTCTTTGAAATTCTTGATTGGCTAATAGTGAATGTCATTTTTAGTGCTAAACCGCTAAACTAGATACATGCAAAACGATATTTATCAAAGATCACTTGAATTTCACAAAAAGAACCACGGTAAAATTGAAACAGTTAGTAAGGTAAAGCTTAATACTCGTGAGGCGTTGTCTTTGGCCTATACACCAGGTGTAGCAGAAGCTTGTCGAGAAATTGCCCGCGACCCACTGTTGGCTCGTGAATATACGTTGAAGCGCAATACTATTGCGATTGTTAGTGATGGCTCAGCAATACTTGGGCTGGGTAATTTAGGTGCACTTGCAGCTATACCTGTTATGGAAGGTAAGGCGGCTATTTTTAAAGAGTTCGCTGGAGTTGATGCTTTCCCAATTTGTCTTGATACTCAGGATACTGAAGAAATTATTAAAGCCGTAAAGCAAATTGCGCCAGTTTTTGGTGGCATAAATTTGGAAGATATTTCGGCACCAAGGTGCTTTGAAATTGAAGAACGTTTACGCAAAGAATTATCAATTCCTGTCATGCACGATGACCAGTGGGGTGCCGCTACGGTTACTTTGGCTGGAATAATTAACTCTTTGAAATTAACCAACCAGACCAAAGAGGAAATAAAAGTTGTTATCAGTGGTGTTGGTGCCGCCGGTGTTGCGACGGCACGATTATTGCTCATTTATGGCATTAAAAATATCGTTTTTTGTGACAGCCAAGGCATAATTCACGCTGGCCGAACAGAATTAAACGCTGAAAAGCAGGAATTATTAAATGCGAGTACGGCTGTTACCAAAGAGGGGACGCTAACGGATGCAATTAAGGAAGCGGATGTCTTCATTGGCCTGTCAAAACCTGGGCTACTTTCACAAGATATGGTCCGTACGATGTCCGAAAACCCAATTATTTTTGCACTTGCCAATCCAACTCCAGAAATAATGCCAGATGAAGCCAAAGCTGCCGGTGCTTTTATCGTTGCTACCGGGCGAAGTGATTATCCAAACCAAGCTAATAACTCGTTGGTATTTCCTGGTGCGTTTAAGGGTATTTTGGAAGCAAACATTCCTCAGTTTAAGATTGAAATGTTTAGTGGTATTGCACAGGCAATCGCCGACTCGGTTGTTGATCTATCGACCGAAAAAATATTACCAGGCATGTTTGAAACTGGAACTGTTTCAATTGTTTCGAAGACGATTCAAAAATATCGATAACGCCATTGGCGCCGTAGTATACTAGGCATATATGATAACTAAATTACTGATATTTGGTCTTACCGGAGATTTGGGTACTCGAAAATTATTGCCAGCGCTTGAACAAATTATTAGTACAGGTGAGTTTAACGATTTGTCTGTTATCGGAGTGTCTCGGCACGCTGTTAATGAAGATGATTTGTTTATAAAATGTAAAGATAAGTCTTTTTTAGATGGTAAGTTGTCAATATTTTCGATGGACCTTGGTGAACCAAACGATTATGTAAAACTTAAAGATTATATATTGCTAGGAGATGACGAACAACTGCTTGTATATTTGGCGGTTCCACCTACGGCAACGGCAAAAATTGTTGATTATATGGGTGACGCTGGCATTAATACTCCTAACGTTAAAATTTTATTTGAAAAGCCATTTGGTGTCGATTTGGTCTCAGCTGAAAAATTAATTGAGCAGACGGCAAGGTTTTATAAAGAAGAACAAATTTATCGTATTGATCATTATTTGGCCAAAGAAATGTCACAAAATATTGTAGCTTTTCGTGGTCGTAACGCTTTATTTACCTCAACATGGAACAATGATTTTATTGAGTCTATCGATATTGTTGCAATCGAGACTATAGGGATTGAGGGCAGGGCTCAATTTTATGAACAAACTGGAGCTTTGCGTGATTTAGTCCAGGGACATTTAATGCAATTACTGGCGCTAACACTTATGGATATTCCTGCGGATTTTGAGTGGAGCAAATTACCAGAACTTCGCTTGGATGCCTTAAGCCAATTACAACCGGCTGACCCAAAAAAGGCTGTTAGGGCCCAATATTCAAGTTATCGTGGCGAAGTTGAAAATCAAAAAAGCAATGTCGAGACATTTGTATCGCTAGCATTAAATTCCAGCCAAGCAAGATGGTTGGGGGTCCCTATTAGGCTTACAACCGGAAAGTCATTATCTGAAAGTAAGACCGAAATACGAATTCATTTTAAGCAAATTGCCGAAGCGCAAGGTAACTGTTTAATTTTTCGCATTCAGCCAAATGAGGGCATTGATATTGAATTATTCGTAAAGAAACCGGATTATAGCCGTGCATTTGAGTCACGTCATTTGAATTTTAATTATCCAGAAGATATAAAATTGCCAGATGCTTATGAACAAGTAATTGTTGACGCTCTTTCGAGCCAAAAAAGTTTATTTACCTGCAGCGGAGAAGTGCTACGCAGTTGGCAAATTTTGCAGCCCGTTCAGGACTATTGGAATGTCTCAAACGATGTTGTTAAAATCTACCAAAATGGTGCCGATATACTGTCAATTTTAGCGTAGAATAAACAACATATTACCATAGATGTAGTGGTAAATGTTTTATGGTGCTACAATGAAATTCCATGGAGGGGCAGGGTTTTCATGGATAAAAAACAAAAATATATATTTGTAACTGGGGGTGTACTTTCTGGCGTTGGTAAGGGTATTACCGCTGCTAGTGTAGGTGCTGTCTTAAAAGCAAAAGGTGCAACCGTTTCTATTCAAAAATGTGACCCGTATCTGAACGTAGATGCGGGACTTTTAAATCCAAGGGAACATGGCGAATGTTTTGTGACTAAGGATGGTGCTGAAACTGATCTTGATTTAGGCCATTATGAGCGATTTTTGGATATTGAACTTACACAAAAAAATGCAACTTTATCTGGTAGATTACTCTCAGAATTAATTGCCGACGAACGGGCTGGCAAATTTTGCGGAAAAACTGTTCAATTGGTGCCACATTTAACCCAGGCAATTCAACGAGCGATTTTGCAGGCACATAATGGTAGTGATATTCATATCGTTGAAATTGGCGGCACGGTTGGTGATTATGAAGGATTAAGTTATATTGAGGCGATTCGTGAATTTGCTCAAAAAATTGGGCGAAGTAACTGTTTATTTATTCATGTCGTTTATGTGCCATTTATTGGTACCAGTAAAGAATTTAAGACTAAACCGGCACAAAATGCCTTAAATGATTTACGTGGCTTTGGTATCGTGCCAGATGCCGTCGTAGTGCGTACTGATAGTCCGGCACCGATTAGTGTTGCTGAAAAAATTAGCTTATTTAGTGGTGTGGCTTTAGAAAATGTATTACTCATGCCAAATGCCGATACTGTGTACCGTGTACCGTTGATTTTGGCTGAGAGTGCTATGAATAAATTATTATCTGATTTTTCTGAATTACAAAATGAGCCAGATTTAACTGCGTGGCGCGCTGTTGTTCGTCATCAGACTGGTAAGCCAAAAAAATCAGTGACGGTTGGACTTGTAGCTAAATATATTGATAATGAAGATACTTATATTTCGGTAATTGAAGCCTTAAAGGCGGCGGCTTGGCATGAAAATGTTGGGTTACATATTAATTGGATTAATGCCGAAAAAGCTAGTTCTAAGGACTTTACGGAAGTTGAGGCCATCGTTGTGCCTGGTGGTTTTGGTATGCGTGGCGTCGAAGGTAAGATTGCGGCGGCTAAGTATGCGCTAGATAATGATATACCATACTTGGGGCTTTGTTTGGGTTTGCAAGCAGCAGTTATTGCTAGCGTCAGGAAAGCAGGGCTTAAGGATGCTAATAGTACCGAATTTGATCCTGAGACTAAACACGACGTAGTATATATTATGGATGGTCAGGCTGGCAAAGAATCAACGGGTGGAACATTACGCTTGGGCGATTATCCAGCTAAGCTTGCCAAAGATTCAATAGTTGCAAAAACTTATGGATCAAAAGATGTTATTGAGCGTCATCGCCATCGTTATGAAGTCAATCAAAAATACCTTACCGAGATAGAAAAGGGGGGATTAGTGATTAGTGGTTATTCACCAGATGGTAAATTGGTTGAATTCGTTGAAGCGCCAAAAAACCGTTATTTTGTGGCAACTCAGGCTCATCCTGAATTTAAATCTCGTCCAACTAAACCGCATCCATTATTTATTGGGCTGATAAAAGCTTGTTTAGATAAGTAATTAGTTATATCTGCATTTCGCGGGTCCTGTCGTTCGGTCCACCCCTAGTTTTAAAAAATGGATTACCATTTCTTGTAAAACTGGGGTTGCCCCGCCGAACGCCACCCGTAATTATCTTTAAATGCCGAAGCGATAACTCTTCCAAATTTATAGAAAGTACGCCAAATGTTCCACCTTATTTTGGAGGGATGTGGCGGTAGCCAGCCGAGCGCCACGTGCTGACAAGGCCACACGTAGAGTGGCCCGGATAAAATAATGGTGGGATGTTGGGCGGTAAAAAGTCGAATTATTTTTGGCCGTTTATATCATGGCCGCCAAATTTATTGCGCATCGCTGCAAGTAGTTTGGTTGCGATGTTTATTCCACCTTTTTGAGAAGCTAAACGTACGTCAAACGCAGCCTGGATTGAAGGCAATTTTATGCCAATCTCTTTTGCGGTTTCTAGTGTCCATCTTGCTTCACCAGATTCGGCTACGATACCGCTAATTCCGTCGAGGTTTGGATTTTCAGTGACAGCTTGCCAGGTTAGATCATTCAACCAAGATGTGACGACACTACTTTGTTGCCAAATATAACCAGCGTCTGACATTTTGATATTTTTGTATGGGCCATCTTGCAACATGCGATAACCTTCGGCTAGTGATTCCATCATGCCGTATTCGATGGCGTTATGAACCATTTTTACATAATGTCCGCTACCTGGATCGCCAAAATATTGGTGTCCGCCCTTTGGCATAGCTAGCGTATCTAATGCTGATTTGATTGTTTGATAGGCAGTCTCATCACCGCCAATCATCATTGAAAAGCCATTTACGACGCCCCAGACACCGCCACTAGTGCCGATATCTAGCATAGTGCTGCCAGCTTCGGTAACTTTGAAAGATCGTTTTCTGTCACCACGATAATCGCTATTACCGCCGTCAATTACGATACTGCCTTTTGGTAAAATCTCGAGCCAACTATCTAGTTCGCTGTCAATTACTTCAGCTGGGAGCATAATCCATAAAATTACTTGTTGTCCATTGAATGAATTAATAACGGATTGTTTGTCATAGGCGGGGATTGCACCGTATTTGGTAGCCTCTTCGATAGGCCCATGGCTGCGATTGTGAGCGATAACTTCGTGATTATCCTCGGCTAATTTGCGGGCGATTTGGCTGCCCATGCGTCCTAATCCTGTTATTGCAATTTTCATTATTAGTTCTCCTTATTGTTAGTATAAATTGTCGCAGTTGGAACTTGCTTTAAAATTTGAGCTGGCTGGTCATCAAGCGGGATATTTTTATGTAGAAGGCTATCAATAACTGCTTTTTTATCAGGACCCGAAGCTTGAATAATCACTTCATCAAGTTGTTTTATGGTGTTGAATGTTATTGTAATACGTTCAAAATCATCACCAATAAATGATGACGCAAGGTTGGGCGAAGTAACTGCACGGCTGTGTGGTTTTATGCCTGCAGTGTGACCATCTGTGCCAATACCAAAAATACCTATTTTGTAATCTGCTTTTTTTAGTTGGTCTAATAACCAATCATTAAAATCTGCTGTCGTTTTTTCTACGTCTTGGACTGTTAGTGGGCGATATAGGTTTGCGCCAGGTAATTGGAATCCTGCATCAAGCAATTGTTGCCAATTTTCATCTTTGTGACCGACTTCACCATATCTTTCATCTGTCATACTGACAAATAATCTAGATAAATCCAGGTCCATTAATTCTTTACTGGCATTTAGTGCCACGGCTGTGCCCGATCCGCCGGAAAGTATCCACAAAACGCGCTCCCCATTAAAAATATGCTTTCGAATAACGTCAGTAACTGCCACAGCTGCCGTTTCAACGGGCTTATCAGAATAAATATATTTCATCACAAACTCATTATACGAGATATTTGTTATACTAAGAACAAATGAATAAAGTAGCTCAAATTATAAAAGACACCGTCATGCAATTATTTGGCATTGATAAGGATATTCAACTTAATTGCCCAGATTCGCAGTTTGGCGATTTTGCGACCAATATTGCTATGCAAATCACAAAAATAGTTGGTAAAAATCCCCGCGAAATTGCCGAGCAACTAGCTGAATCCTTACGAACAACAGATTATTTTTCTGAAGTTAGTGTTGCCGGTCCAGGTTTTTTGAATCTGCGCGTATCAGCTAAAAAGTTAGCTGAAATTATCGATGAATCTTGGAGCTCAACTTATGGTGAAAATAATGATGGCGCCGGCAAGACCGTCGTAGTTGAATATCCAAGCCAAAATATGGCTAAACCATACAGTATTGGCCATTTGCGACCAGGCAATCAAGGTTGGGCCGCTAAGCGCTTGATGGAAGTTACTGGTTGGAATGTTATTACCGATAATCACTTGGGCGACTATGGTGCGCCGTTTGGTATTTGGGTAGTTGGCTTTTTGAAGTTCAGTAGTGACGAAAAGCTTGCCGCCGGTGGCGTTTATGAACTTGGACGTGTTTATATCGAAACCAAAAAAGCCTTAAAAGACGAAGAGGCTAGTGACGAAAGAATTTTAGCTAATCAAGTTCAAGCTTGGTTGCTTAAACTTGAAGCTGGCGATGAAGAAGCTTGTAATTACAGTAAAAAATTTAACGAAATAAGTTTGGCACATATCCATGAGATTATGGGTCGACTAAAAATTTTGACAGATCATGAACTTGGTGAGGCTTTCTTTGCGCCAAAGGGCAAGGCGATTGTTCAAGATTTACTGGCACGTGGTATTGCGGTGCAAAATGAGGACGGCTCAATTATCGTAAATTTGGATGAATATGGCATTAAAACGCCAATTTTGGTCCAAAAGTCTAATGGGGCTGCTCTTTACGCAACGACCGATTTGGCGACAATTTTATATCGTGAAGAAACTTGGCATCCTGATCGTGTTATTTATGCAGTTGGTGCTGAACAACAATTTTATTTTACGCAATTAATTGCGCTGGCGAAAAAACTTGATATAAAAACCGAACTTATTCATCTGTGGTTTGGTATGATTGACCAAATCAATGAAGATGGTACGCGCGAAAAGATGAGTAGCCGCAAAGGCGTCGTGTTGATGGAAGAGCTTCTAAATCAGGCCGAGACCAAGGCCCGCGAAGTTACTGGCGGCCGCGATATTTCGGATATTGATATCAAAAAAATTGCGCTTGGGGCTATCAAGTTTAGTGATTTTACAGCTGACCGTCGAACCGACATTTTGTTTGACTGGGACTCGATTTTTGCCTTAACTGGGTTCAGTGGCCCATATATCCAATACGCTGCTGTTCGAGTGAACAAAATTTTGCGAGACAACGAAATTGTTCAAACTGAGATTAGTGATTATGATTATGAGCCAGAAAAATCTGTAATTCTAAAATTATTGGAATATCCAGATGTAGTGCGTTTATCGGCTCGTGATTTAGAACCACATAAAGTTGCAACGTATTTATACGAACTAGCTCGCGAATTAAATCGCTATTACGAACTTACGCCAGTCGCAACAGGGGATGTATCAGATATTCAAAAACAAGCCCGCCTTGGCCTACTTCAAAAAGTCTCCCAAATCTTCGCTCATGGTTTAAGCCTGATTGGTATCGAAGTTCCGGAAAAGATGTAAAATAATTTAGCCTGCATGGCTTAACGAAAGGATTTATATGATAAAACCCAAAAAAATAGTAAAAAGTAAACCAGAAGTTAATATAACAGCGCAGCAGGTGATTATTACGCCAGGTTCTATTGCAAAGGCAGGTGGATCACAGTTGAAAGCCTTTTTCGATTTTATTCGCACACAAGGTGTAGTTGGGTTAGCGGTTGGACTTGTACTTGGTGGCGCTGTCAGCGTACTTGTGAAGTCACTAGTGGATAATGTCGTTATGCCACCACTTGGGCTGCTACTTGGCTCTGCCGAGGGTATTAAAGGCCTTCAGTGGGTTATGGGGACTACCGCTGGAAAGCCAGCCATTTTGCATTATGGAGTATTTTTAAACGATTTTATTAACTTTATTGTAATTGCAGTTGTTGTTTATCTGTTAATCAATCTGCTTCGAATTGAAAAATTGGATAAAAAGAAATAATTTATGGATAAAAAGTTAATTAATTTACGACCAGAACGGATATTATGGCTTGATTTGGAAATGACGGGCCTGTCGGCTGACGACGATTTAATTTTAGAAGTCGCAGCGATTGTAACTGATTGGGATTTTAAAGAAATTGCAACTTATCAAGGTGTCGTTAAAAATAAGCAACGTGTCTTAAACAAACGTCTGGCGGCCAATGCCTCGTTTTGGGACTTAAATCCAGGTTCCAGGGATGGTTTGTTAAAACAAAATGACGATGGTAAGTCTTCACTAACGATTGAAAGTGAATTGTTGGCATTTATAGATGCAAATTTTAAGCCAAATGTGCCGGTTTTGTTGGCGGGTAACTCAATCCATATTGATAGGCGATTTATTGTGTCTAATTGGTCAAGATTTGATGCGCGATTACATTATCGAATGTTAGATGTAAGTGCTTGGAAAGTTGTGTTTGATGGTAAATACAATAAAAAGTTTGCCAAACCTGATGCGCACCGCGCCCTTGATGATATTCGTGGTAGTATTATTGAATTGCAGTATTATTTGAATAGTTTAAAAGTAAATAGAAGTTAAAGAATTAATCCGTCTTTGTTTTGTAGTACGTTACTTTTTTAGAGTCCACTCTCATTACATTTATACCAACAGCACACTCTACGTGTGACCATGTTTCATAGTCAGCACGTGGCGTTCGGCTGCTTCGCACAGTCTGTTGGGTATAAAGTAATGTTAGTTGACGTAATTGGGTAGAACTGAGAGATTAATGGCTTACGACAAACAGCAAAGCTGATTTATATAGTCATCACGGGTGACGTTTGGTGGGGACCCCCTAAAATTGTTTTATTGTAATCAATAAAAAATTGTAGGGGAGACCAAAGCGGCAGGACCCGCAAAGCTAGCTAAAACTAAAGCATATTTTATTATGCTACAATAAAAATATTATGTTGGTAGTAGGTAAACGTCTTAATCGTCGGCGAGCCTATCTTATTATTTTGGTCTTTGTATTAGTTGCCACGTCAGTAGGGATTTTTTGGGCAACTAGGGCTAGTACTCCGGCTAAAACTGCTCAAATTGTTGCAGTAAAAAAAGCCCCACAGCCCAAAAGTATATCTTCAAATGTGCTTTTTTTAGGTAATACATTTTGGGGGCGATATATCGACGACTGGTCTATGGCTAGTCCGCTTAAATATAGTTATCCGTTTTCACGACTTAACGAATTTGATCGTAATTCATATGATGCTTGGATTTCTGGCCTAGAATGTCCAACTGCAGCAAGTGTTCATATGACATCGTCCGAACAAGAACAGGCTCTACAATTTAATTGTTCACCGGATTATTTGCCCGAAGCTTCTAAATGGTTTACGGCGTTTACCTTGGCAAATAACCACACTGATAATCAGGGAGCTGAAGGATTTACTGAAACAAAACAGCAACTTGATAAAAACGGTATTCAATATTTTGGGCATTACGATTATCAAAATGTCGATGATGCTTGTGAGATTATTAGTTTGCCGGTTACTACCACTAATGATAATGGCTTAATTGTTAAAAACAAACTGCCAGTCGCGATGTGCGGTTATCACGGTGTTTTTGGCATTCCAACTGATGAGGCGGTAGCTGAAATGCAAAAATACAGTAAATATATGCCGGTAATTGCGATGCCACATATGGGGGCAGAATATAAGTCTGCGCCAGACCAAATAAAGACCGATTTTTATCGTAGTTTAATTGATAATGGCGCCGACATGGTTATTGGTGATCATGCTCACTGGGTTCAAACAACGGAAAGCTATAAAGGCCATTTGATCGTTTATTCAATGGGAAATTTTATATTTGATCAGCAAGGTTCTAGCGAATTTACTAGGTCAGCTGGGATAAAAATGTTAATGAGTATTGGTAATCAAGACTCTAGTTTGCTAAAAAAGTGGCTAACCCTAGGGGAATCCTGTGCAGTGTTTAAAGATGATTGTTTAAATCAGGCGGTTAAGCAAAATCTTACAAAATTAAATATTGATTATCGATTTGGCGTTATTGGTACGGATGATGACAATAAGATAGCAAAACCAGCAGCAATTGATCAGCAAAACAGTATTTTAAATCGTTTAAATTGGCAATCTACGATGAATCAGTTGCAAGTTCCGTATAGTAGTCTGTAGAATAGGGTAATGAAACGTAAAGAACTTGAAGATTATTTACTTAGCTTTCCAAATACTTGGTTAGATTTTCCATTTGGTGAAGAAACATCCGTTTACAAAATTGGTCATACCGAAACTGGTGGTGGCAAAATGTTTGCATTGGTTGCTGATAACACTAAACCGCTTCGCCTTAGCCTAAAATGTGACCCATTATTGGCCGAAAAATTACGAGAAGATTATGAGACCGTTTTACCAGGCTATCATTTGAATAAAAAACACTGGAATACAATTATATGTACAGGTCAGGTGCCAGATGATGAGCTGAAAAGTATGATAATACTAAGCTACAATCTGGTTAATGACGCACCCGCCGAAATTTAGCTATTAGCTGCGTTAAAATCTGCAAATTGCGTCTGTATTGGTTTCAAATTTATAATTGCATCTTGCAAAAACGTTTTCATGGCTTTGTCGCTGCTCCTTTTTTGAATTTGATCCATCAAAGTTATTATAGTATCTAGTTTATAGGACATCTCGCGGGCGTAAACTCGGTCGTAGGTAGCATTTAATCTGGCATCTTCTAGTGTGGATAAAACCGTAGTATTTGATTCAATAACTTTTATTTTTTTGTTAAGGTTATTAATGTTAACAGCTTCTTTCTTAAGAATCGGGGTAATGTCGCGGATGGTATTTGTTAAATAAAGTTTTAGATTTCCGTTCGAAGTTCGAAGTTGTGTGCTTTTTGTCTTTGAAGTTGCATTATTTAAAATAACCTCAGTAGATAGAAGGCGAGCTGCTAGCTGTTCGGTTTGGTTAACCATGCCAGACACTATATTTGCGATTATTATGGCAATTAAAACAACAACAATACTAATTCCACCGATAATTATTAATTTGTTTCGTAAAATATCAGTTTTTTTAATAATTTTTGGAGCAATTTGATTAAGATAATCTTCTGGCGGAGGTGTTGGCTGATTTTCATTAGGATACATACTGCTGCTATTTAAGCATAATCGACTATGAATATCAAAAGTCTGATAACCATAATTACATCTGGTCGTTTACTATGAATTATGTTCTAACAGAGGTATAATAACAACATGCAAGACGCCAAAGAGGAAGTGAGAGCGCGATTAAATATCGAGGACGTTATTGGTGAATACGTTCAACTTAAGCGTGCCGGGCGTAACTTTAAGGGATTAAGCCCCTTTAGCGGAGAAAAAACACCTAGTTTTTATGTCAGCCCCGATAAGCAAATATGGCACGATTTCTCTTCAAATAAAGGGGGTGATGTTTTTACTTTTGTTATGGAAGTCGAAGGTATGGACTTTCGCGCCAGCTTAGAACATCTGGCTCGTAAAGCCGGTGTTGATTTATCGGTTTATGAAAATAAAGGTGATCGTGAAATTGCTCAGCGCAAAAAACGTTTGCTTTCCGCACATGATTTAGCCGCTAATTATTATCAACAAAGCTTAATAAAAAACCAACATGCTATGGAATACGTATTTGGCAAACGCGGTTTAAGCAAGCAAATTGTTCAAGATTTTAAGATAGGATATGCACCAACTAGTGGTGATGCCTTGGTTCAATTTTTGACCAAAAAAGGTTTCAGTCCACAGGAATTATCACAAGCTGGTTTAGTAAATCGTTTTGGGGGTGATTTATTTAGAGGCCGCATGATGGTCCCATTGATGGATGGTTCTGGCCAAATCATTGGTTTTACGGGTCGCATAATTGTTGATGACGTAAATGCACCAAAATATTTAAATACTCCACAAACTCAACTTTATGATAAAGGCCGCCACGTATTTGGCTTGTCACAAGCCAAAGAATCAATCAGGACAGGTGACTGTGCCGTGGTTGTTGAGGGTAACATGGATGTCATTAGCAGCCACCAAGTTGGTATTTCTCAAGTTGTAGCTACAGCCGGCACGGCGATGACCGAATTTCACTTGAAGGCTTTAGTGCGTTTAAGCAATCATATTTGTTTGTCATTTGATGGTGATAAGGCCGGACTTGCAGCCACGGAACGAGCTATTCCTATTGCTCAAAAAGTTGGCGTTGATTTGACTATCGTAACTTTGCCAGATTCCGCTAAAGATCCAGATGAATTGATTAAACAAGATCCTAATTTGTGGCAGCAGGCTATTAATAACGCCGAACCAGCGATTGATTGGTTAATTAAAAAATATTCTTTACGCGAGGATTTGACTTCGGCAGCTGGCAAACGTCGATTTACAACTGCAGCCCTAGCTGTAGTGCGAATGTTGCAAGATTCGGTTGAACAAGAATATTATGTATCGAAAATTGCAAAACTTAGTGATTCATCGACTGAGGCGCTAAAAGATAAACTTGCAACAGTTGATGAAAAAACCCAAGAACTTCATAAAAAAATTGTTTCAAGCCACGAAACATTAATAGACGCATCTTCTTACCAAGATAATTTATTAGCCGTTGCTTTGATAGATGGGGCTACTCATGATTTATTCCGTCAATTTGATGTTGAAACCTTTAATGGCGAAGAAAGACAGGCTGTTGCTAAATATTTAGCCGAAGATGGCGGCAAATCTGTTAAAGATACTCCAGAAAAGTTGCAAAAATATGATATCTATGTAAAAATATTACTATTAAAGGCCGACGCTCGATATACCGATTGGAACGATCAAGATCGTTACTTTGAAACGGCACGATTGCTCCGCCAAGTAGCCAACGAACACAGAAAAAAGCAAAAAGATATTTTAACCGAACAACTGCGTGAAGCAGAAACTTTGGGCGATGATATTAAAGCTAACGAAATTCGTAATAAACTAAACAATCTCATAAAGGAGATACAAAATGGCCAACGATAATACCGAAGATAAAGACGAAATTGACGATAATATATTAGATTTAGACTTAATTGATGCGCCAGCAAACTTGCTTAGCAATATTGAAGAGCCTGCATTAGAAGATTTAAAAGATGTTGACGAGGAAGAGGACGATGAAGACACTCTAAACCGGGGACAATATTTTGATGATGCCAGTGACGACAGTGTTAGACTTTATTTGCGTGAAATTGGTAAAATTCCACTTCTTAACTCTGAAGATGAGTTAGCGCTTGCTAAACGTGTTGTTGCTGGTGATAAAAAAGCTAAGGATAAAATGGCCGAAGCTAATATGCGCCTTGTAGTTTCGATTGCTAAACGTTATAGCGGCCGTGGTCTTGATTTTCTTGACCTAATCCAAGAAGGTAACACTGGTTTACTACGTGCCGTTGAGAAGTTTGATCCAGATAAGGGCTTTAAATTTTCAACTTATGCCACTTGGTGGATTCGTCAAGCTATTACTCGTGCTATTGCTGACCAAGCTCGTACGATTCGTATTCCAGTCCACATGGTTGAAACAATCAACAAATTACTTCGCACGCAGCGTCGTATGACCCAAGAATTAAACCGTGAACCAACTATCGAAGAGCTTGGTATCGAGCTTGAGATGGAGCCTTCAAAGGTTGAGTACGTTATTAAAATTAAGCAAGATATCACATCACTTGATGCTGGTGTTGGCCGTGATGGTGATGACGAAGATTCAGTACTCGGTGATTTTATTGAAGATGGTGATAGTACTACTCCAGAAGAGTCAGCTACATCACAATTATTAAAAGAACAAGTTCAAGCCGTACTTTCGACACTATCTGATCGCGAACAAAAAATTGTTAAAATGCGATTCGGTCTAGAAGGTGGCAAAAGCCACACCCTCGAAGAAGTTGGCCGTGAATTTGCTGTTACCCGTGAACGTATTCGCCAAATTGAAGCCAAAGCACTTGCTAAGCTTCGTAAGCACAAAGATGCCAAGAAATTACACGAATATCTAGGGTAAAATATGATCGAAAAAGACGTAGCTCAAAGCAAAAGAGAACGCTTCGACGAGGATGTTATTGAATTTGGCCGCCGATCATTTATGTTTGATGAGAACGAAAGTCACCCATTGTTTCTTATGTCATTAGAAAGTGCCGGACCTCTAAGAAATACTATTGATTCTCCATATTTAAGGCTGACTCAGGAAGAGTTGGAGTCTACTGACCCAGAGGTTATTGCATCTGTAAAAGCCAGGTTGGTTGGTTACCGTATGATAATGGCAGGAAATATGAGAGAAGCTAGTGGTAACCCGCTTCCAGAAGGCACTTCAGACGAAGATAAAGCAGAAATATGGCGTAGTGAAGCGCAGAATAATGTTGCTAAATTCTTTGAATCGATGAATATACCGCCCGGAAAGGTAAAATTTTTATTGCCTCAAGGTGACTATCGAAAAACACATCTGCCTCTTATAATGGCAAATGTTGATAAAACGCCAGCTGATCCAGAATCAAAAATCGGAGTGTATTCAAAAGAGCGAGCAGACATGATTTATTCTTATGACGAAGAGACTTTGCTTGCCGTTAAACCTGGAGATTGTCCAATTGCTTATCTTCGCGGAATGACGAAAAAGGGTCCAATACAAGTTATGGTTCATCTTCCATGGACTGGAGCCGATTCGAAAGGTAGCGAATACGGTGGTTACATTGATCAAATGTTTAGTCACTTTGAGGTACTTGGTATCGACAAAGCCTCTTTACGCATAAACATAAGTCCCGGTGCGAGAGCAAGTAGTTATAATTATGATTTTCCAGAAAATCCACTTGAAAATAATCCTGGAAAAGAATTGCTATTCAACGACGTTAAAGTGTCAGATAAGGGTGGATATAGCTGTAATATTGATACGCCTGTTTTTGTTCGGGACCAGCTTATAAAATATGGCATTAGTGAATATCAAATGTGCCAAGACTCAACAGATACTGCTAGCCAGGAATGTGGATATGGATCTAATAGTCGAGGCTATAAGAGTAAAGGGAAAGAAGTAAATGCTCGAGATATCGTAGTAGGTAGTGCGACAGACTATCAAAATCAAAGGGCTGCCTAGAAATGAAGGTTAAAGATGGTGAAGATTAATCCAAACAATCCTTTTCCGCCAGAAATTTTGTCTCAAATAATACCCATGGAAGTTAAATATTTTGATTTTGATGGTAACGAAAAAACTGGTTCAATCGAGATTAACAAAACTGTGTTAACAGATGTTACGGACTTTTTTGCTCTTGCTTATAAGTTAAAATTTCCGATTAATCGTGTTTCAAAAAGTAGTGACCCTGAATTTACTTGGGATGATAACATAATCATGACAGCCAATATTTCAACGGCGTTTAACTACCGTAAAATAGCTGGTTCAGATAAATTGTCTTTGCACGCCAATGGGCTTGCTTTTGATATTAATCCAATCCAAAACCCATATTTAAAATATAAAAATGGACAGATTGTCGCATTTGACCCTAATGGATCAAGATATGATCCTATTTCACCAGGTACGCTAACTAGCGACCATCCACTTGTCCAATTTATAACAAGCAGAGGTTGGGAATGGGGTGGTAATTGGTTACCAGAATCCGGCCGAATTGACTATCAGCATTTTCAAAAATCTAAATAATAAATTCGATTTCTTCAAGAATTTTATCAATTTGTTTGTGTAAATTTTCTAGATCACTGTCGTTCATGATGTAGTGGTCGGCAATAGCAATTGGGCCACCTTTTTCAAGATTTTCAATTTCAGACCAGTCGCGTTTGTCAGCTTCTTCTTGAGTAAATGGCCTTTCGGGACGAGTTACAAGGCGTCGATGACGTAGCTTTTTTGGTGCCACAACTGCAACTACGATCATTTCACCAGGGAACTCACGCTTTAAAATTCGATATTCAGTCCATGTATAAAGACCGTCTAGAATGATATGGTTTTGACCAGAATTAATTAGATCATGTGTTTGAGCAATTGCTCGTTTTACGACAAAATCATTACCTTCTTTTTCACGAATTTCTTCGCGAAACTTTTGTTGGCTCTCTGGAGTGATTTCAATTCCAGCTTCTTCCATAGCTTTATATATAATTCCACCAAAGTACACCTTAGGATATCCTTTTCCTGAGATATAATCGGTCGCTTCACTTTTACCAGCGCCAGATAGCCCGACGAAGGCAATAATTTTAGTTTTTTGGTTTGTAATCATATTAATTATTGTAGCAGATATAGATTACTCAGTGCGGTATACTTAAGGTATGACAAAAAGATTAGTCGTTATCGATGGAAAATCTGTATTTTACCGTGGTTATTATGCCATGCCAAACCTCGCTTTAGCCGATGGTACTCCAACGGGCGGAGTATTTGGGTTTGCGTCACTTTCGATTGAACTTATCAAAAAACTTAAACCGGATTATGTAGCCGTTGCCTGGGATAAAAAAGACACAAACATTCGCAAACGTCGATTGATTTATCCGGAGTATAAGGCTGGTCGCAAAAAAGCCCCTGATGATTTTTATGAGCAAATTCCTATCCTTTACGAATTGTTAGACGCCTTTGGTTGGCCGCTATACGAACTTGATGATTATGAGGCTGATGATATTTTGGGGGCCTTTGCCAAAGAAGCAACCGAAAAGGGGATTGAGACCTGTTTACTTACGAGTGATCTTGATGCTTTGCAACTTGTTGGCCCACTTGTTAAGGTTTATGCGCTAAAAAATGGACTTTCTAATCTTGAAGAATTTGATGTTGCATACTTTGAAAAGAAATATGGAATTGGGGTTGAACAGTTTTTGGATCTTAAATCTTTGAAAGGTGATTCCTCGGATAATTTACCTGGTGTACCCGGCATTGGTGAAAAAACCGGTATTCAGTTGTTACAAAAATATGGCACACTTGATAGTATTTATGAACATATTGATGATATCCAGCCAACTGTTGCAAAAAAGCTAGTTGCTGGCAAAAAGATGGCTTATATGAGCAAAGAAGTTGGCCGTATTTGGGTTGAAGCTCCAGTTAAACTTAATTGGGATATCGCTGACATTAATGATATTGATTTAGATAAAGTGGCTGCGATTTTGAAACGGCTTGAATTCTCATCACTCGTAAGGAGATTGCCAAAGCATATGCAGGCTATAGATACAGTAAACGAAGAGATTCAAACCCAAACTGGAATTGTCCCATTGATGGAGATGCCATGGCCTGAAGTTTTGAATATAGATGGTCCGGTTATTTTGCAAATTATCGATGACGTGATCTGGTTGTCGACTGACGAAAAGACCGTGTCAAAGGCTATTATTGGTGAACTAGATAGAAGTGTTTGGCGCGTATTTGAGTTGGCAACTGTTATTAGTTATGATAGTAAGCTTTTATACCATCAATTAGCCACACATAGTGTATTTGTTAGGTTTGGCGAGTTGCATGATATCCATCAAGCTGCTTTTCTGATTAATTCATTACAGCGCGACCGTTCAATTAATGGACTTGTTGGCTTTGAAATAGGTGATGGTCCGCAAATAATTGTAGCCGCACTTTGGCATATATACGACAAGCAATTAAAGGCTTTTAGTGACGAGCCAAAGTTTGAACGAATCGCCCATGAACTAGATTTTCCATTAACATATATCTTGTTTTTAATGGAGCATAAAGGGGTTAAGATTGACACCCAAGTGCTTGGATTAATGAGTAAAGAACTAGGCGATGAGCATGCCAAGCTTGAACAAGAAATGTATTCAATGGTTGGTTATGAATTTAATATTGGAAGCCCACTTCAACTTTCAGAGGTGTTATTTGCAAAATTACAACTTCCTACGGCCGGTATAAAAAAGGGGAAAACAGGTTATAGCACTGGCCAAAAAGAGCTTGATAAATTACGCGGGCAACATCCGATTATTGAGCTTATTGAAAAAACCAGAGAGCTTGCAAAGCTAAAAAATACCTACGTTGATGCATTGCCAAAACTTGTTGATGAACAAGGGCGCATTCATACAACTTTTAATCAAGACATTGTTAGCACGGGTAGACTAAGCAGTACTAATCCAAATTTGCAAAACATACCAGTTAGGACTGAGCTTGGGCGTCGAATTCGAAGGGCTTTTATTCCAGATGATGGTAAGGTTTTTGTTAGTGCTGACTACTCACAATTTGAACTTCGTTTAGCCGCTATTCTATCTGGTGATAAAGAGATGATTGATGACTTTAATAGTGGTGTCGACATTCATACAAAGACTGCCAGCGAAGTTTATAACGTCCCAATTGATGACGTAACAAAAACCCAGCGCCGTAACGCAAAAGTAATCAACTTTGGTGTTCTTTATGGTATGAGCCCACATGGTTTAAGTGCTGCAACTGGCATGAGCCTAACTGAATCAAAAAAATTTATTGATCAGTACTTCGAACTACGAAAACCAATTAGAAAATTCATTGATAATATTTTGGAACATGCGCGCACAGACGGTTATGTCGAAACTTATTTTGGACGCCGCCGTCCAACACCGGATGTACTCAGTAGTAATTTTATGGTGCGCTCAGGTGCCGAACGAGCCGCTGCTAATATGCCGATACAGGGAACTGAAGCTGACCTTATGAAACTATCTATGATGGAAGTCGACAGGCAACTTGATGGTTTGGGCGAACAGCTTTTACAAATACACGATAGCATTTTGGTTGAATGCCCAGCCGATAACGCCGACAAGGTTGCCGAAATTCTTAGGTCAACTATGGAAAATATCGCACCACAATTAGGTATTAAATTAAAAGTCGATGTGAGCATTGGTAACGATTGGGGAGATTTGTAGTGAGTGATTTAAATAATAACCTTGTAGTCAAGATTTTAAAAATCAATGACAGGGCAATTTTGCCAGCTTATCAAACTGAGCATGCAGCTGGTATGGATATACATGCATGTCTAGATGTACCGCAGACGTTAAACCCGCTAGAAAGATCGACTATACCAACCGGGCTAGCAATCGAGCTGCCAACAGGTTACGAAGCCCAAATTAGGGCTCGTAGTGGTCTTGGGCGTAAATATGGCATTACGATGGTAAACGGTGTTGGCACAATTGACAGTGATTATCGTGGTGAGTTTAGTATTTTACTTATAAATCTTAGCAATGAACCCTTTGTTATTGAACCTGGTATGCGTATAGCCCAGATGATTGTGGCGCGTCATGAACATGTAAATTGGGAAGAAGTTACCGAACTTAACGACACTGAACGTGGTAGTGGTGGTTTTGGTAGTACTGGCCTTAAGATATAGATTGACGTAGTGCCGAAATAATACTATAATACAAGTATGGCTAACCAAAGAATTTCTAGAATTATACCAATAGCTTTGACCCTTATTGTTGTGGCTGTTTCTATTGCGGCTTTAATATCTTTGGCTCGTAATATTTTCTTCCCTGGCGATGTAAAAACATCATCTCAATCTGACATTAGCAAAGAATCTTTATTAAGTACGGCTATTGATAGATCCGTATCAATGACAGTACGTGGAAAAATTATTGCTGATGAATCATTTCGCTCGTATAAGATTTTAGTTACTCCAACAAGTCGTAATATGACTATCTATAAAGGATATCTAGCTGAGCCAATTCAGAGTATTCCACTTGAAAATAATACTCCATCTTATGAACAATTTGTCTATGCACTTTATAAGGCTAACTTTATGAAGGGCAATGAATTAACTGGCGATAATAACGATATACGCGGTACATGTGCGGCTGGTTATATTTATGAATTTCAAATTAGTAAGGCTGACAAACCAGTTAAGCGACTTTGGACTTCAACTTGTTCGGGATCAAAAGGGTCCTTTAGCGCGAGCGTTGGACAAACGACAAACTTATTTATTGCGCAAGTTCCTGATGCAAAAACGCTCATCAACAAACTATGGCAATAAAAGCCGTTATTTTTGATTGTTTTGGCGTACTCGTGATTGCGGGTCACGCTTTGTTGGATCGCAATTATCCACAATTTGTTTCGGATATTGAAAAGTTGAAACTGTTGTCAGACAGTGATGAAATTTCTAGATTGGAGTTTAACCAAACGATTGCAAAATTGGTTGGTTTAACGCCCGAACAAGTCGATGAGAGGTATTGGGGTAATACTAAATGTGTTCAGCCGATGATTAATTTTGTAAAAGAATTAAAAACTTCTAGTAAATGTAAAATTGGTTTACTTAGCAACGTTAATCGCGATTGGATGGACAAAATATTGCCGGTATTCAATAAAGAAAATTTATTCGATGCTATGGTTCTATCTGGTGATATTCATCTATTAAAACCTGACCCTGAAATTTTTAAATTAGTGGCGTCAAAATTAGGTGTCGAGCCAGAAGAATGTATTATGATTGACGATATGGAGATAAATATTTTTGGGGCAGAACGAGCCGGTATGAAGGGAATTGTTTATATTTCGCTAGAGCAAACTCGACTTGAAATTGATCAATTGTTAAAACAAAATAATGCCTGAACTCCCAGAAGTCGAAACTGTTAAGAGGGGACTGTTTAGGTTAATTGTTGGTCGCAAAATTGTTGCTGCCAGAAGTGATAATCCAAAGAGTTTTCCAAATGCCCCTGGTGATATTAAGGCATTTTTGGTAGGTTCAGAGGTTATTGACGTCCGCCGAAGAGCAAAAGTCTTGATGATTGATTTATCAACAAATTATACATTAGTTATTCATCTTAAAATGACTGGCCAATTAGTTTTTATTGATAGTACTTCTCGTTTTGGCGCCGGGCACCCAAATGATAGCTTAGTAGGATTATTACCAGATAAATCAACTCGCGTTACGTTTGATTTTGCCGATGGCTCAAATTTATTTTTCAATGACCAGCGTAAATTTGGATGGGTAAGGTTAATACCGACTCCTGAAGTACCAGACCTCGCTTTTATGAAAAAAGTTGGACCCGAACCGCTTGAACCAGACTTTACCGCCAAAGAGTTTGCGGATAGATTCAAAAAAAGGCCCAGGACAAGCATAAAGGCCGCTATACTCGACCAAACTGTTATTGCAGGTGTTGGTAACATTTATGCTGACGAGTCGCTGTGGGGCGCTAAGATACATCCAAGTCGTTTAGTACAAGATATAACCGATGCCGAATTTAATAGTTTATATACGGAAGTTAGATTAGTTATGAATTTATCAATTGAAAAAGGTGGCAGTACGAACCGGAATTATGTTAATGCCGAAGGAAAACGGGGAAGTTATATGGACTTTGCTCGTGTTTTTAGGCGTGAAGGCTTGCCTTGCCCTCGTTGTGGAGCCGAAATCATAAAGATAAAGGTTGCCAGTCGTGGAACTCATATCTGCCCAGTTTGCCAAATCTTAATTAAATAATTGACCAAACTAAACTTATGTGCTAAAGTACTGCGATAAGTCGGAATATTGTCTGGCTAGCACCTTCCAAAAATAGGTTACAAACGAATGTGATTTTTCATATTTACCCTTACATTTTGCGGCAGATTATTCTGCCTTTAGGTGTAGGGGTAAAATCCCTAACATTATAAAGAGGGGTAAAATTTATGAAGAAGAGTACTAATCTTGCCGAACAGCCACAACCTCCACCGGTACCGTCGCGTACGAGATCATTACCGCGTCAAACTACTGTTCTATTTGGTGATGAATCAACTGAAGTGCAACCAGTTTTTGTCGATGTCGTTCTATTAAATACGACAAAATCTCGAGAGAGGGGCTATCTCTTTACTTCAGAAGAACTACTAAGTTTTTCAAATCGTAAGAATTCAGAAAAACTTGAGGCATTGGTTATCAAAAGGCTCGAGAAGCTTGATTCACGGAAGCATTATTCAGATGGTAAACTTTATATTACAGTATATGTTTGCCGCGAAAGCACTGAAGCTGTGCGCTATTCTATGAGAAAAAACAGTTTAAATATGATTAAAACTGTTTTTCAAATTATGGCAGCCCAGTGCTTCTTGAAAAACCTAGTTATCGCGTATATTGATGATGATTTCAATCATCCAGTTATATGGCGAATTGGCTAACCTATTTTAGAGACTCCGTCGCTATTTCGCGCCGGGGTCTCTTTTCTTTTGCTATAATAAACGTCAGATGATTGAGCTTTTTTATGGAGATAATAGTTTTGAGACTGAACGCGCAGTTAATGAAGCTGTCGTAAAATCTCAATTACAACCAGAAAAGCTAGATGGCGACCAAATTTTGCCTGCTAACTTGCCAGATATTTTATGTGGCGCGACTTTGTTTTCCGATAAGCGTTTAATCATTATTAAAAACTTGTCAGATAATAAAGCTAGCTGGTTGGCACTAAGCGATATTTTGCCAAGAATATCTGATGATATTCACGTAATTTTGATTGAAAAAACAATTGATAAGCGAACTTTGGTATATAAAAACATCAGTAAAGTTGCAAAGGTTCAAGAATTTAAATCATGGGATATTCGAGATAGTGGAGCACAGGTTAAATGGCTGATAGCTGAGGCTAAAAAACAGAATATCTCTTTGGATCAAAAAACGGCAATCTTTTTGTTGGAACGAGTCGGCATAGACCAATGGGCTTTATTCCACGCCATCGAAAAACTTTCTCTGATTGACACTGTATCAATCGAGACAATTAAAAACATTATTGAAGCCAACCCGGTTGAAAATGTGTTCAATCTTTTTGAAACAGCTCTTCGTGGTGATAGGGTAGAGCTAAAAAATATACTTAGGACCCTGGAACAATCTGAAGATATTTATCGATTATCGGCACTACTTTTTACACAAGCTTTCCAATTAGCTGCTGTTGTATCGGCTGTAAAAACCGACAATGCCAGTAAAGATTTTGGAATTCATCCGTATGTTGTGTCAAAACTTGAACCAATTGCCAAGCGAATAGGTAAGTCTGGTGTTTCGAAAATAATTGTGATATTTGCCGAAGCTGACGAAGCAATGAAACTTTCGCGCGCCGAACCATGGTTGCTAATTGAGCGGGCTTTAATGAAAATTGCGACCAATTAAAACGACCCTACAAGAGGGCCGCTTTAATATTTTACTGGAAATTATTTAGTAGCTTTTTTAGCAACTGGTTTTTTAACAGCAGTTTTAGTTGGAGCTTTTTTGACCGCAGCTGGTTTAGCAGCAGGCTTTTTAGCGACAGTTTTTTTAGCAACTGCAGGTTCTGCAGTAACTTTTGGCTCAGCCTTAGCGACAACTTTTTTAGGAGCGCCGGCAAGTACAACCTTTGATTCTTTAGCAAATTTAGATAGGTTTACTTTGCGTCGTGCAGCAGTATTTTTCTTGATTAAGCCTTTTTTAACAGCTGTATCAATTTCGCTTTGAGCAGCGCTCAAAGTTTTAGCAGATGGTTTTGCCATGAATGCTTTTGTTGCTTCTTTGATGTCGTGTTTAATACCGACGTTACGTGCGCGGCGTTTGATAGTTTGTTTTGCGCGTTTGATAGCGGACTTGATGATTGGCATTTTGGCTCCTTAAACTCTTTAAAATAATATATACAATCAAAGCGTGATTATAAAGGAAAAGCCATCAGATGTAAAGAGGGAGTAATGGCTCAGGGGGTTTAATTGCGGCTTACCGTGCGGGTCCTGACGCTCGGTCCACCCCTAGTTTTAAAAAATGGATTACCATTTCTTGTAAAACTGGGGTTGCCCCGCCTCACGCCACCCGTTATAACTGTATAAATCAGCTTTGTTATTTGCCGTAAGTCATAAATCTCTCACATTAGCGCTAGCCGTACTAACTCTTACTCAATAATAAGATAACCCTTTAAATTACCGGTAAATAATAATTAAAGTATCGTTGCTATCCGAGTATGTCTGAACAGCGGTGAGTTACGCAGGATACAAAGATATTTTAATTATTATTTTGCCGCGTAATTTGAACTGGTTGTCGTTTATTGGGGAAGAGGGAGGGCGGAGGGGTAAAATATAAAATCAGTATGGGTTTACCCTTGTTGACATTACTAAACTACTTATGTTATAGTGACTGCAAAATCTATAAAAAATAAAAAGCCAGGAAAAACCACCATGAACGAAGCAGACACCAAGGTAAAACAGCAAATTGTCGATAAGATAAAAAGCTCCACTAATATTTTGGTAACTGTCAGTAATGACCCGTCTGTTGACGAATTGTCGGCTATGCTTGGTTTGGCTGCGGCTTTGAACAAAATTGGCAAACATGCGACGGCTATTTTTAGCGGTGCAATTCCTCCGGCTATCGACTTCTTGGAACCAGGTAAGGTTTTTGAAAATACGGCTGACAGTTTACGTGATTTTATTATTGCCCTAGATAAAGAAAAAGCTGACCATTTACGATATAAAGTTGAAGGTGATTTTGTAAAAATCTTTGTAACTCCTTATCGAACGACAATTACTAGCAATGACTTAGAGTTTAGCCAAGGTGACTACAATGTTGAGTTGGTGCTAGCTTTAGGTGTTGCCAATAAAGAGCATCTTGATACAGCCCTAACGGCACATGGCCAAGTTTTACAAGACGTAGTAGTAGCTACTTTTAGTGCCGGCGAGCAAATTAGCCAACTAGGTAGCATGGATTGGCACGATAAAACTGCAAGCAGTCTAAGCGAAATGGTTACTAATTTATGTGATTCTATTAAAACTGATAAAATTCTTTTAGATAAGCAAATCGCGACCTCATTATTAACTGGAATTGTGGCTGCAACTGATAGATTTAGCAATACAAGTACCACTTCTGGTGCTATGACGACGGCTGCAAAGTTGATGGCAGCTGGTGCTGATCAACAATTGATTGCTGCTAAATTGCAAGAATCCCACGAAATAAATGAGTTATCGACAGTTCCCGAAAATATTAGTACTGAGACGCCTGTTTTAACGATTGAAAAGTCATTGCCAGTCGAACCAGTTTATGAACATCCTGAATCAACCCTGCCGCCAGACAATTTTACAATTAGTCATGAGCCAGAATCAGTTGTTGATACTAATTTAGATACCACAGTAGCAAGCTCATTGCCTCAACCAGAGGCCATAGTTGATTATTCAAACTCAACACTTGCGCCAGCCTATTTACCAGAAGCTCCAGCTTTAGATGTAGTTAGCGCAATGCCTGAAACTACTGCAATTGAACCATCACTTGGCGGAACTTTAAGTGCAACGGCTGATCAAGCCGCTGAAGATGCAAGGCGTGAACTTGAAAGTCAACAAAATAAAACAATTCTTTCGCATTCATATTTAGGAGCTCCGGAATCAACAATAGCGCCAATTAACGGATCTAATCAAAGAGAAGACACAAAGCTAGTTGATATCTTTTCGGGGGATCAAACGCCAGGCGTGACGCAATCTCCATATAGTGACACGGTGTTGCCACGAACAACTGGAATAGATAATGTAATTGAACCAATTGGTGTACCTCAAATGGTAATCCAACCACCAATATTTGACTTGCCATTGCCTCCACCGTTGCCTGATTTTTCAACTTTACCTCCACCGATATCTGGATTTGACGTAAATCCAGTTGTGCCTGAGACAATTCAACAGCCAATATCTCCAATCACTGATCCAACACAGTTCAGAATTCCCGGACAGTAAACTGCTATACTCGTTTAATATGGATAACGGAATAATTTTAATTGATAAGCCATCGGGGATGACTAGCTTTGGTGTTGTTGCGCGTGTCCGACGTGTTTTATCCCAAAAACAAGGTAAAAAAGTTAAGGTTGGGCATACTGGAACACTTGATCCCTTTGCGACTGGGCTAATGATTCTTGTTATTGGTAAAGAATGTAAAAATGCTGGAACATATAGTAAATTAGATAAAATTTATGAAGCTACAATTAAATTAGGCCAGACTAGCATAACGGGTGATACTGAAGGTGAAATTACTGAAATATCAGATTTTGTTCCGACCCTTCAAGACGTAGAAAAAGTTCTAAAAAAGTTTACTGGCGAAATAACTCAGCGACCACCAATTTTTAGTGCAATCAAAATTGACGGTCAACGTGCCTACAAATTAGCTCGAAATGGCAAACAAATTGAAATGCCCGAACGTCAAGTAACTATTTTTGATCTTGATTTGATAGATTATTCATATCCAGAGCTCAAAATTAGAGTGCACGTCTCAAGTGGAACCTATATTCGCAGTTTGGCTGAAGATATGGGATTGGCGCTGAGTACGGGTGCTTATTGTACACAGTTGCGCCGTATAAGTATCTCAAAATGGAACGTCAATCAGGCTGATTCACTACTAAAAATGGGCATTATTGATTGATTTTGATTATAAAGCGTAATCAGGTGTTGAAACCTGTGCAAAACTTTGCTACAATGCATACCTGATGATAACAGCAAATAACAAATTAAAAGCATTCGCTTTGGCACAGACCCATAAGAACGATGTCGGCAGCTCTGAAGCTCAATCTTCAGTTTTAACGACTCGTATTAAAGAGGTTACTGAGCATTTGAAAGGCAACAAGCACGACAATATGGCGCGCCGTGGTCTTATTCAGATGGTTAGCAAACGTAAAAAGTTACTTAAATATCTTGAGTCGAAAGACTTTGATAGTTATAAGAAAACTGTTGCAGCCCTCGAACTCCGCAAATAATTGCGGAGTTTTTTTATGATATAATAAGATTACACCCGCTAAAGCGAACAAGTGGTGGATAGAGTAATTTGTCTGAACAAATTTCTGTACCCGTTACTTATTCGCCGAAATAAAGAAGGCGAGTGTATTAAATAAGGAGGACATTCATGTCTACTATTAACCCAAATGGTAAAGAAATTTTTTCAGTTACCACTGATTTTTGTGGGCGCCCATTGACGCTCGAAGTTAACCGCGTTGGCTTCCGTACGACCGCCAGTGTTCTTGTAACTTACGGCGATACTGTAGTTCTTGGCTCAGCCATGGTCGGCAGCCGTCCAGTTGTTTTGGATTATTTTCCATTATCAATTGACTATGAAGAAAAGTTTTATGCAGCCGGCAAAATTTCTGGCAGCCGTTTTGTTAAACGTGAAGGTCGCCCAAGTGACGAAGCGATTTTAATTGGTCGTTTAATTGACCGTCCGATTCGTCCACTATTTCCAAAGGGCTATCGTCAAGAAGTCCAAGTTGTTTCAAGCGTCCTTTCGCTTGATCCAAGTTTCCGTCCTGACGTTATTGCAATGATTGCCTCAAGTGCGGCTTTGATGTTGACTGGAACGCCATTTGACGGTCCAGTTGCTGGTCTTCGTGTTGGTCAAGTTAATGGTGAGTTCAAAGCATTCTTAACTCCAGAAGAGCGCGAAAATAGTGACTTAGATTTAGTTGTTGCTGGCATTAAAAGCGGCATTACGATGGTTGAAGCTGGTGCTAATGAAGTTAGTGAAGAAGTTGTCGTTAAGGCGCTTGCCTGGGCATCTGAAGCTTACCAACCAGCAATTGCATTACAAACTGAGCTTGCTGCCAAAATAGCGCCCGTTGCTCAAGAATATACTTTAGTTTTACCAAACCAAGAAGTTCAAGCAGCTGTAGATCTTTGGGTTGATGGAAAACTTGGTGATGATTTGCGTAAACCTTATGCTGAACGCAACGAACTTGTTTCGACTTTACGTTGGGCTTTCCATGATCAAATGCGTGAAAGCCTTGGCGCTGATGAATACCTAGCTCTTCATGACAAATATGACGAAGCATTTACGATGGCGCTTCACAAAGATGTCCGCAAGGGGATTGTCGACCATAGTGTTCGTCCCGATGGTCGTAAATTAGATGAAATTAGGCCACTTTCTTCTGAAGTTGGTGTTTTGCCACGAACTCATGGTTCAAGTATTTTTACTCGTGGCCTTACTCAAGGTATGAATATCGTTACTTTGGCACCATTAAGTTACGCTCAAATTGTTGATACTATGGAAACCACTGAAGGTGAGCGTACTTATATGCATCACTACAATGCTCCAGGTTATACAGTTGGCGAAGTTCAACGTTTAAGCGGTCCAGGCCGTCGCGAAATTGGACATGGCTATTTGGCTGAAAGGGCACTTATTCCAGTTCTACCAAGTCGTGAGGATTTTCCATATGCTATCCGTAGTGTGACGGAAATTATGAGCCAAAACGGTTCAACTTCAATGGCCGCTACATGTAGTAGCTGTTTAGCACTCATGGATGCCGGTGTGCCAATTAAAGCGCCAGTATCTGGAATTGCTATGGGTTTGATGATGGATAATGGTAAGCCATATGTGCTCACTGATATTGCTGATGCCGAAGACTTTGCAGGCGATATGGACTTCAAGGTGACTGGTACTGAAAAAGGTATTACTGCTTTGCAAATGGATATGAAGGTTCACGGTTTGCCAGTCGAAATTTTGAAAGAAGCTTTGGACAAATCAAAGCCAGGCCGTGCATTTATTTTGAAGCACATGCTTGAAACTCTATCCGGACCACGCGAAAAGTTGAGCCCATATGCTCCACGTATTGAAAAAATCAAGATTAGCCCAGACAAAATCGGTGCAGTTATTGGTAAAGGCGGCGAGATGATTAAAAAGATTACTGCCGAAACTGGTGCTCAAATTGATATTGCTGAAGATGGTTTAATTACCGTTGCGGCTGTTGATACAACAGCTATCGAACGAGCAATTAACTGGATTAAAGGTTTAACCGAAGAGCCAGAAGTTGGTACAATTTACGAAGGTAAAGTTGTAAGCATTAAAGACTTCGGTGCTTTCATTAATATTTTACCAGGTATTGATGGTATGGTTCATATTAGCGAATTATCAAATGACCGAGTTGAAAAGGTAACTGATATCTTAACTGAAGGCCAAATAATTAAAGTTAAATTAATTGGTATTGACGATCGCGGTCGCCTTAGCCTAAGTGTTAAAAGCGCTTAGGGTTGTGCCAACTTATATTTAATGATAATATAGGGTTACTAAACATAATCTTGTAGTTGGGTATAGTGAATAGAAAACAGGTCCTTCTTGAACAGATTAAGGCAGATATTATCAAAAATAATATCTGCCCGGATTTGGCTCGAGAAGCCAAGAACCTTGTAATGGGTGACGGTAATATAGACGCTGACATTGTGTTAATTGGCGAAGCGCCAGGCAAAAAAGAAGATGAAACTGGGCTGCCATTTGTTGGTGCAGCCGGTAAATTCCTAAATGAAATGTTAGAAACTATTGGTATGCAAAGAAGTAATATTTTTATTACAAATATTGTTAAATACAGGCCACCCAATAATCGCGATCCTAGCCCGGCGGAAAAGAAGGCATTTTGGCCATACTTGATACGCCAGCTGAATGTTATAAAACCACAAATTGTTGTGACATTAGGCAGGCATAGCATGGAATATTTTATTCCAGGTCAAATAATAAGTGCCGTTCATGGTCAGCCAAGTGAAATTGCATTTGGCGATGCAAAACTTGTAATCGTGCCGCTGTATCATCCAGCCGCTGCACTATACAACGGCAGTATGCGCACGACGCTGATTAATGATTTTATGAAGTTACCAAAAATAATAGATATTCTAAAAAACGAAAAGGAGAATAAATAATTATGGGTCAACAAAGACTCGCAAATGTTCCAGGAGACGATCAACGAGGACGTCCAAACGCACAACCAAGGCCAAAATCAAACAATACTGTGCTAAATAGCACAACTATCCGAAGAGGTGAAGCGTCGAGGGCGCAACGTCGTACTAGCGAAAATGTTAATCAACGAGCTAGCCAGCACATGATAAATGTGCCAGTTAACAAGTCGGAATATAACGGATATGATGGACGACAATTTAGTCCAGCCGACCAAAAGAAAATGCCTCGTTACAATGGTCCAAAGCTTAAAATTATGCCAATTGGTGGTTTGGGCGAAATGGGCATCGGCAAAAATATGATGGCTATCGAATATGATAATGACATTATTGTTATTGATTGTGGTTTTCTATTCCCAGGTGCCGATTATCCAGGTATTAATTACATTACGCCTGATATTACTTATCTTGAAGAGAACAAACACAAAATTCGTGCTCAAATATTTACCCATGGTCACCTTGACCATATTGGTGCTTATCGACATCTTGCACATCGAATTCCAGCACCTGTTTATGGTTCTAAGTTTACCCTTGGAATGGTTCAAAAGAACATGGAAGAGGCTACAAGCGGTTATGAACCAGAATATAACATTATGGATCCAGAAGCTCATGAACGAGTGCAAATTGGTGATAATTTCAGCATCGAACTTGTTCGTGTTGATCATTCGATTCCTGATTGTACGGCTGTCGTAATTCGAACACCACTCGGTGTACTTATTGACACTGGTGACTGGCGCATTGAAAATGAACCAATTGATGGTAAAAAGATGGATATGACCAGGTTAACTGAGATCGCCACCAAAGAAGGCATTCTGCTACTTATGAATGAATCAACCAACTGTGAATCTGCTGGTACTCATATGCATAGCGAGCTAGATATTCAGCATAGTATTGGTCAAGTTATGGATAAATTTGCTAACAGCCGCTTAATTTTAAGTTGTTTTAGTAGCCAAATTTTCCGTATGCAACTTGTCCTAGATGAAGCTAAAAAACATGATCGCAAAGTTGCCTTCGCTGGATATAGCATGATTCAAAACCTTGAAGTTGCACTTCGAACTGGAATTATCAAAGTTCCAAAAGATGTTGTCGTCAAGATGGAAGATATTGTGAAATTACCAGATAACAAAGTTACGATTGTCTGTACTGGTTCACAAGGTGAATTTAATGCTGTACTTAACCGTATGGCAAGTGGTAGCCACAAATTTATCAAGATCAAAGGTACTGACGTTATTGTCTTTAGCTCAAACCCAATTCCTGGTAATGAAAAATATGTCACTAGAACGATTGATGGTTTAATGCGCGAAGGTAGCGATGTTATTCAAAATGGCAAAACTCACCTTACGGGCATTGGTCCGCTACACCTTTCGGGACATGCTTATTATGATGACCATGTTCAATTAATTAGTGCGCTTAATCCAAAGTTTTACATGCCAATTCATGGTGAATTTCATATGTTGGTTCACAATGCTGAAATTGCCGAAAGGGCAGTTGGTATCAAAAAAGAGAATATTTTCGTCTGTGATAGTGGCGATATAATTGAGATTACATCTGAAGGTGCCAAAAAAGCCGGACGTATTCCAGTTGGCGGCATTATGTATGATGATAGCGGCGCAGTTGTTTCTGAAGTTGTTTTGAAAGACCGTATTCATATGGCAACCGAAGGTATGTTTGTAGTTGTTCTGACCGTTCAACGTGGTAGTGGGCGATTATTGACCAGCCCTGATATCATTAGCCGTGGATTTATTTATCTACGTGATAGTGAAGAATTAATGGGTATGATTCGTCAATATTTAAAGCAAAAAGTTGCTCGCAGTTTTTCTGGCAAGCATGTTGATTTGGATGTTATTAAGAAAGAACTTAAAGATGAAATTACACATATTCTTTATGATCAAACTCGTCGTACTCCAATTGTAATTCCTGTTATTAATGAAGTAGGTGGTAGTGGTAACCAAAACAGTGGCCAACCTCGCCAACAGCGCCCAGATGACAATAAGACTTCAGAAGTTCCTCATACTTTTTCAGTTAAGAAATTTCCAGAACCGCAAGTTCCTGACAGTGAAGCTGTTGAGCCTCGTGTTCAAACTACACACCGCGAATATTAGTTTGTAATGTAAGCTTCATCTAACCGTGCGAGTCCTGTCGCTCGGTCCACCCCTAGTTTTAAAAAACGGATTACCGTTTTGTTGAAAACTGGGGTTGCCCCGCCTCGCGTCACCCGTTTTTTATTTATGAATCGACTTTACTAGTTAACCCCAAAACA